>Ga0105099_10000334_pt1 | contig 32398 bp, 33 predicted proteins | sample PPLLak3cmMay2015_2_FD_79138 | JGI IMG/M metagenome (GOLD analysis project Ga0105099, IMG submission 79138) | Freshwater sediment microbial communities from Prairie Pothole Lake near Jamestown, North Dakota, USA - PPLs Lake P8 Core (1) Depth... | ecosystem: Environmental > Aquatic > Freshwater >... | reverse complement strand
TGTTGTGTATGGATTGGTGATTATTTATGGCTTTTATACATGTTTGATACGAGCTGGCCCTGAGGCGTACAGCATGATATTCCAAGAAGGAAAGAGATTGCAGAAGCAAGATATTTCAATAATGTGTCCGGTTGAAATATTTTTTGTAACTTTCCCTGGGAGATAAACGTTCTATAAAGCAGCATATACAGGGTACGGATAATTATTATAAAAAAGTAGATATTCAATATGGGAAAGTTCAAAATATTAATCGTTGACGACGACAAAAAAATCACCGCTCTTTTAAGCGATTATTTTGCGAAGGAAAATATATTCGTTTCAATCCTCAACAGGGGTGACGACGTAATATCTCAAATACGACTCAATCCTCCTGACGCGGTAATTCTTGATATCATGCTCCCGGGAAAAGATGGCCTGACTATCTGCAATGAGATCAGGTATTTTTCGAAAGTGCCAATCCTGATTATCTCGGCAAAGATCGATGAGATCGATCGCCTGCTGGGGTTGGAACTCGGGGCTGATGATTATATCTGCAAACCATTCAGTCCAAGGGAGGTCGTTGCTAGGACCAAATCAGTCCTGCGCAGGTATCGTCCTGAACCGGTTGAAGATCAATTTATTGTGGGGGACCTAAAAGTCAACTCTGACTGCCATAAGGCAATAGTTGGAGAATGCGACCTCCATCTGACACCGAATGAATTTGAACTGCTGAAGGCCATGGTGTCGCGTCCGGGCCGCGTTTTTACACGCAGCGATCTTGTTTCAAAGATGCAGGGGTATGATTTTGACGGATATGAAAGGACTGTAGACAGCCACATAAAGAATCTTAGAAAAAAAATTGATGAAGTTCTGCCTGGAAATAATATCATTCAAACCGTTTACGGTGTAGGCTATTCAGTCAATGCGCCTCATTCGGCGCATTCGGCTAAATGAAAACGCGGGAATTCAACAGAAACCGGTTGAAGGATTTTAGAGCCGGGTTATTATGTTTCCGCAGCCGGGGGTCCTGCAGCACATGACGGGATATTATCCGGAAACCGCCACGCACTTATCAGCATTCCTCCAGTATTTCTGAAAGAAAATTAGAAATCTTCCCAAGTGCTTTTAATCTTGACAGAAAATTCAGTCTCCCCTATATTCCCATAGATTTTTAATTACAAACCTTTAACCGAATAAAATTATTAAGGATAGGATGATATGACAGTCTACCAAGCAAGTGATTTAAGAAAAGGCCTGAAGATACTGATTGACAGCCAGCCCTACGTGGTCACCGATTTCACGTTTACCAAGCCCGGCAAGGGACAGGCCCTTTATAGGGCCCGGATCAAGAACATGCTCACCAATAGGTCAGATGAAAAAGTCTACAGGTCTGTCGATACCTTTGAGTCTGCAAATCTGCAGGAGCGTAAGATGCAGTTTCTCTACAACCAGGGCGATGAATGGTGCTTTATGGATCAAAACAATTATGAGCAGGTAACTCTTACCAGCGACCAGGTGGGCGATGCAAAGAACTTTCTGATAGACAACCTCGAGGTATCTATACTCTTTTTTGAGACAACACCCCTGGACATCACCCTCCCGAATTTTGTGGAACTCAAGATTACAAAGGCTGATCCATGGGTCAAAGGCGATTCAGCAGTAGGTAACAGCAAGCCTGTCACCCTTGAAACGGGATATACCCTCCGCGTCCCTCCTTTTGTTGAAGAAGGAAGCAAGATAAGCGTTGATACGCGCACCGGGGAATATTTGACCCGCGTAAAGTAGGGGACAGGATTCAACAGGATATCTGATATTGTCTGCCTTAAAATCAAACCTGTGGCTGCGCGCCAGGATCATACAATCCATAAGAGGTTTTTTTATCGAACAGGGCTTTCTGGAGGTTGAGACGCCAAACCTGATCTCTGCCCCCGCCCCGGAGGTCCATATTGACCTGGTGGCCACTCAACGCGGATTTCTGCATGCCTCGCCCGAATTATGCATGAAGCGGCTCCTCTCGGCAGGTTTTCCCAAAATATTTCAGATATGCAAATGTTACAGGGACGGGGAGAGAGGGCACCTCCATCTGCCTGAATTCACGCTGCTGGAATGGTACCGTACAGAATCGGACTACAGGGATCTTATGGCTGACTGTGAGGCCATGGTACGCCATGTGGCCGGAGGGCTTGGATGCGGAAAGACCATCCAATACCGTGGGCAGGAAATAGATCTCCAGACTCCATGGGACCGGGTTTCCGTTGAGGACGCATTTGTCGCCTATTCACCCATCTCACTTCAAGAGGCACTTGAGACAGACCGGTTCGACGAGATGATGGTATTGCATATTGAACCGAACTTAAATAAATCCAGGCCCGTATTTCTCTATGATTATCCCGCAACCCTTGCCTCCTTGGCCAGATTGAAAAAAGGCAGCCCGGATAAGGCTGAAAGGTTTGAGCTTTACATGGGCGGTCTTGAGCTTGCCAATGCCTTTTCAGAATTGACCGATCCACTCGAGCAGGAGGCAAGGTTCAGGAAGGAAAATGACCTGAGGGAAAAGAGGGGCAGGGAAAGGTATCCTGTTTCCGATAAATTCATAAATGCCCTGAGGGATATGCCCCCATCCGCGGGAATAGCCTTCGGAGTGGACCGGCTTGTCATGCTGCTCACCGGCGCAGAGAAGATAGATGATGTGGTCTGCTTTGCCCCTGAGGAGTTGTAGATAAGGGGCCGGGGATGAGGAATTCAAAGACACGGAGATTCGGAGAGTTTTGGTTTCTTCACCCACTCAAAAGTTAATCCAGACAGGATTAATACTACCCTGAAAGGTGTTCTCATATAGCTTCCGGTCATAAGAAGGGCCAATAAAATTTCATTGATTAATTGGCCAACCTGTCCGCCGCTGTCACAATCTCATGCAAAAGAAATGAAATTAGCCTTAACACCAATTTCCTGTTTTGGCGGCAGCATGACTAAATAAAATAATCCATGTAACTTTTTCCATTCATATGCGACTAATCAGAATATGAAGAAAAGATGTGGAATGTTAAACAGGCATTCTGCTTCACGATTTTCTTCAGGTTTTATAATAGGTTAGCAGGGGCAATAAATCCATAAACAATCACAAGGGAGGTATTTAAATGAGGACAAAATTAGTATTAAAGGCATTGGTCATGATCTCGGCAATAACAGTCATGTTTGCAGTATCAGCAGGTGCGGCTGATATCAGCGGCAAGTGGATTGCTTCGGTAACCAGCCCGTCAGGATCACCGGGCGGGGACAGGATATTTACATTCAAGGTCGCCGGTAACTCGGTGACAGGCACAATAATAAACCAGCAGACTGTTAATGCCACCTTTGAGGTGGAGGGTCAGCCCAAGATGACCGGCAAGCTTACAACACAGACCGGAAGCGAGACTGAAATATCAGAAGGCAAGATTACTGGTAATGAGGTCTCCTTTGTAACCGTCAGCAGAATGGGCCAGAATGAAATGAAGACGACATATAAGGGCACTGTTGCCGGCAATGAGATTAAATTTACAGCAGAGATGCCGATGCCGGCAGGTATGACATCTATGAGCGGACCCAGCACTTCTCAAGGCGCAACCGGTTCTGCTCAGGGGGCACAGCCTACTACAAGGACTCAGGAAATGGTTGCAAAAAGGATGAACTAATAAAAGTGCGCCGCTATCCATAATCTGATAAGGCAGGGTATTTTTGCTCTGCCTTATTAACAGGCTGCAATAATCCACAAATATAAGAGGTGCAGAAATGAATAATAATAAACTATTTTCAGCATCCGCAATCCTTATTGTTATGATGATAATTCCCTTGATATCCCAGGCCCAGAGGGGCGGGATGCGCGGCGGTTTCGGCTCCACATCCACCCAGAGTTCGATTCTCCCAAAGAACGATGATGAGAAAAAGATAGTGGCAGTGCTGAATGACATGACCGCAACCCAGAGGGCGCAGGGCGCAAACGTCCCCATGGATGACGGGAGGTTTCTGAGGACGCTTGTGGAGAGCATGGGCGCCAGGAACGTGGTGGAGATCGGCACCTCCAACGGGTATTCAGCCCTGTGGATGCTTCTGGGGTTGAAGAGAACTGGCGGCAGGCTTACCACATTCGAAATAGAGGCCTCAAGCGTGAAACTTGCCAGGCAGAATTTTAAAAACGCCGGGGTAGATAGTATTGCTACGGTCGTAGAAGGTGATGCCCATGACAAGGTAAAGACACTGAAGGGTCCCATTGATCTCCTGTTTTTAGATGCCGACAAGGACGGCTACCATGACTACCTGAAACAGCTTCTGCCCCTTGTGCGTCCCGGCGGCCTGATTGTTGCCCATAACATGGACCAGGGGGGGACTCAGAGCTATATCAGTGCAGTCACCAACAATGCAGATCTGGAAACCCTGTTTATAAACACAGGTTCAGGAAGCGTTGGCGTTACGCTTAAAAAATATTGAGAACGACACCATTTCCTGTAGTCGTGTTTTCTTCACATCAGGGACCGATAATCGATTTGAAAGGAACGCACCATGGGCATGGTCCCAAGAAAGGAACTATCTCTTTTCGATTCCATATGCATCATTGTCGGGATTATTATAGGTGCGGGGATATATGAGATAACACCCACAGTTGCCGCGTGCATGGGGGGATGGGTTGGGATACTGGGCATATGGCTTGCAGGGGGGCTCCTTGCCCTGACAGGGGCCATCTGCTACGCGGAGCTTGCTACCGCTTATCCGCACGATGGCGGAGACTATATATATCTGACACGTGCCTACGGCAGCTGGGTGGGATATCTCTTTGGCTGGTCCCAGCTTGCGATCATCAGGCCCGGGGATATTGCCCTGATGGCCTTTGTGTTTGCCAGGTATGCAGTTACCATATATGCGCCCTATGAGAATATGCTTTCCGTCTATGCAACGCTTGCCGTAGTGACCCTGACACTCATAAACATCCTTGGAGTAAAACAGGGCAAATGGACACAGAACCTGCTGACAGTGCTGAAGTCCATCGGGATACTGGGTATTGTTGTGGCAGGTTTTCTTGCTCCGACGCCGCAGATTGTGCCTGCTGAGACATCGGGCATCACACTGGATGGTTTTAAGCTGGCCCTTATCCTTGTCCTTTTTGCGTTTGGCGGATGGAACGAGATGGCCTATGTAGCTGCGGAGGTCAAGCAGCCAAAAAATAATATTGCCCGTTCCCTTATGATTGGGACCGTGATAGTTATAGGTCTCTATATGCTTATCAACGGTTCATTCCTTCACGCCCTGGGGCAGGCAGGCATGAGCTCCTCAAAGGCGATTGCCGTGGATACCTTTGCAGTGATCGCTCCAGGGATAGCTGCAAAATTAATAAGTATTATAATATGCATATCCGCCCTGGGTGCGGTCAACGGTCTTATATTTACAGGCGCCCGCATATCCTATGCGCTCGGCGCTGAACACAGGTCGTTCCGTATCCTTGGGGCATGGAGCGAGCGTTTCGGAACACCTGTCATGTCCCTTATTGTCCAGGGATGCATCAGCCTCGCCATCCTTTTCCTTGCCGGTTCATTTATAGACACGATTCTTTATTCTGCCCCGGTGGTCTGGCTGTTCTTTCTGGGGACAGGCATTGCTGTCTTTGTGCTCAGGCGCAAGGAGCCGCAGATCGAAAGACCTTACAGGATATCCGGCTTTCCCCTGCCTGCCCTGATATTCTGTGCGGCCTGCATCTTCATGTTTTACAGCTCTTTTACCTATGTCCTGGAGATGAAGCCCATAGGACTGATCATTCTTGCAAGCGTATTGATTGCAGGCATGCTTGTCTACTGGTTTACGGAAAGAGGCATTAAGCCACAGGGTGTAGGGCATGAAATTATCGGTAATCAGGACCAGACGTAGTTGATCATTTTCAATAACAATTTATTTTATTCCAGAAAGGAGAGGGGAAGATAATTAAGAAAATATTTTCAGGGTCTGTTTGCGTATTCACAATTATAATGATGGAATTAATCTTCAGCGGGGATGCCTTTGCACAGAGCCAGGGTGAGGCAACACAGGGCGGTGCAAAACTGGATCAAACGCCCATGTTCAATGAAATTGACGCGAATAACGATGGGAAGGCAACAGCTGAGGAATGGAAGTCAGCGGGCGCACCGGACATGATTTTGCAGATGGTTGATGCCAACAAGGACAGCCAGGTAACGCCTGAAGAACTCAGCGCGTCCTCACCGCCTGCAGATGTTGACAAAGACAAGGACGGCAAGGCCACACTGAGCGAGGTCAAGGCGTTTATGGCTTCAATGCCTGCTCAGGGCAGCGGCGGTGCACCTGGAGCCGCTCCTGGCGGCGCACCTGCTGGCGCTGCGGGCGGCACTCCTCCTGAGGGAGGAATGCCTGCGGGCGGCTTTGTCGCGAACAGCCCCCATGTGGGAGATGGACCTACCGGCCAGGCCTTCATCGATGCCATGGATACAAACAAGGGCGGAAAGATAGATCATGATGAATGGGAGATGAACAAGGGAAAGACTGCTTAGAAAAGCAAGCGCTGGCCCAACTATAATAAAAACATGGATAATTATATTACACTGGATGAAGCGCCTCAACAGGGAGTAAACTGGGAGGCGGCTCCGACAAATTGAACCATGCCAGAAACGAGTGTAGGGGCGACCGGCCGGTCGCCCCTACACTGGCCTACAAATTTTGATTTATTTTATCCCGTTCAGGAATGTGTCAAGGCTTTTCATGTCCTCTACATTGTAAATCTGTGCCTTTCCATCAGGCACAATCTTGCTGACCAGTCCGCTCAGGACCTTTTTGGGGCCAACCTCTACGAAGGTATCAATACCCTGGTCAAGCATTTTAAGGATAATTTCGTACCATCTGACAGGACTTGTCAGCTGTTTTGCCATTATATCCTTTATTTTTTCCGGATCTGTCTCAATCCCTGCCGTGGCATTAAATAGCATTGTGGTTTTAGGGGTCGAGAATGTCACATCGTTCATAAAGGCACGAAAATCACTGACGGCATTTTTCATCAGGTTGCAGTGCCACGCCCCGCTCACCTTGAGTTGAACAGCCTTGCCTCCACGCTGTTTGGCCAGTTCCATGGCCTCGGACATGGGTTCATTTTGTCCGGTTATGACTATCTGCTTGGCTGTATTATGATTTGCAATGGCAATCACGCCTTTGTCTTTGCACTGGCTGACGATCTCCGATACCGTCTCCATCTCCATGCCCATTATTGCGGCCATTGTGCCGGGATTTTTCTGGGCCTCCCTGTGCATCAGTTCACCGCGTTTCATGGTAAGGCGGAGGGCGTCATAAAATGTTACGATGCCGGATGATGCAAGCGCTGCGTATTCGCCCAGGCTGTGTCCGGCTGAGATCACAGGAGAGATGACTGATTTATTCAGGGCGGAAAGACACATAAGATTAACAGCGGTGACGGCCGGCTGGAGATTGTCGGTGAGTGTCAGCTCCTCAATGGGCCCTTCAAGACACAAGCTTGATATGGGTCTGCCGCATATCTCATCCGCCTGGCTAAAGATCTCTTTTGTTTCGGGAAATCCGTCAAGTATCTCCTTCCCCATGCCTACTGACTGTGAGCCCTGGCCAGGAAAAAGAAATGCTATCCTTTTAGAAGGCATATAATACTCCTTTATTAGATTTTATCGTTGTGAAATAAAAACCGGGAAATCACTTATTCAGAGGTCTTGTTAAAGTTTTCCCCCTCCGCCGGGTCGCCCATTGTCTTGCGGAACAGCTGTTCAAGGGCAATATCATATTCCCTTGAGCCAGGTTTAAGTGATTTGTTGTGGGAGAGCTGCTCAACGAGCTTTTTTTCATCTCTTTCAAACTTGAGGTTTATGTTTGTGATCTCCTTGTTTACTGTCTGATATATCTCTTTATCGGTCCCATACACCTCGATAACGCAAGGGTCGTTAAGCACTCCTTCAAGGATATACTGGGTGAGGTACAGGGAGATCGGATTAGGATGAGGGACAAGGCTGCGTATGGGGGCAATAAAATATTTGAAGTCAAATTCGTTGGTCTTAAGCAGTTTTTTCAGGCCTTTCATCAGGACCTCTGAAAAGGCGGCCGGATTATCGGTCTCGATAATCTTTTCCATCAGGAGGCTCTGGGAAAGCCTTGAATGGATCTCGGATATTTTATACTTATAAAACCTGTCTCTTTGAAATGCCTGCTGCTTTTCCTGTTTTTCAAGCCTGTTAATAAGCTTGTCCTGTTCTTTGCCCGTATTAAAATTCTTCATATATTTTTAGTCCTTTGACTTAGCCTTTTTCTTTGTGCCGCAGGAGGCTTCTTTAGCAGGTTTTGACTCGGCCTTTGCCTCTTTTGCGGAATCCCCTGCAGCATCACTGCCGCCGGTGATTTCCCTGCCGGATGATTTGCCGTCATGTCCCCCGCTTTTTGAAGAGTAATCGGTCACATACCATCCTGATCCCTTCAGGTGGAAGGAACTCTGAGAGATAAGCTTTTTCATCCTGCCGTTACATTTTTCACACCTGGCAATGGGTTTGTCCGACATTCTCTGAAATATCTCTGTATGATTGTTACATTTTGTGCATTCATATTCATATAAAGGCATGTCTATCACCTCAAAAATTAAAATTAAATAAGGGCCGACAGGACCCTGGTCATGCATTCAATTCAAACAGCCTGTGATGTTTGTATGATTCAAGGACATAATCCATCCTGGGAAGGCTGCTGTCCCTGAGTATCTCATGGGTAATGTTATGAACCAGCCTCTCTTCGTCTTCCCTGCCCTTGCCTGTAATTTCGAATCGCTGAAAGAAATTGCAGAACCTGATAATATGCACCAGTTCATGGGTAAACACATAGACAAGGAGCGAGACCAGCGCAAGATTTTTATCCCTTTCCAGGGCATTCAATATGCGGTGATCCTGGAGGCAGATAAAATAAAAATCCCGGATTCTTGTCCTGGATTCATAGCCTCTTGTCGCCCTTGAACACTTTTTCAGCATGGCAAAGGCGTAATTGCTGATCTCATTTTCCGATAGAGAGGTCAATGTCTTGACATCGTATTGATGCCGTTTCCATTGGCCGAAGGAGAATTTATAGAAATTGCCCGTCTTATCTTCAGCGATATCAAGGGCGTCGCTTATATCCTTTAAATCTCTATCTTCAAAGGCCAAATAAGTCATAGGCAAGCTCTCAATAAAATGAGCAAATTCATGTCGAAGATAAAGCCGATTACCAAAATTGTCAATGTCGGACCGATAATTTTATGGTGGCGGTGACTGGACTTGAACCAGTGACTCTACGGATATGAGCCGTATGCTCTGACCAACTGAGCTACACCGCCGATAAACGCTTAATGTATAAAAAATGATTTTTTTGTCAATCAAATAATCACAAATCCGGGACATTAATTTTATTCATCGGTTTATTACTGAATCAGGACACTGTAGATAAATTCTTTGTTATCAGGATGTTAGCGGTGGCGTTGAGGTGTTGTATCTTGTTTTTTTACATCCTGGCAGGAATTATTATCCAATGGTCGGAGGCCGCCGTCTGACGGCCTCCGATTAAACGCCTGCTGAAGAGATTACATCATTTTTTTGAGTTCTTCCTTGAGGGCCGGGACAACCTTGAACAGGTCATCAACAATTCCGTAATCTGCCTTCTGGAAGATTGGTGCATCCGGGTCTTTATTGATGGCCACGATAACCTTTGATGTGGCCATTCCGGCCAGGTGCTGAATGGCCCCGGAAATGCCGCACGCAACATAAAGGGTGGGGGAGACAACCTTTCCGGTCTGTCCCACCTGGTCTGCATGGGGCCTCCATCCGGCATCAACCGAGGACCTTGAGGCGCCCACCGTTGCCCCTATAAGGTCGGCAAGCTCTTCCAGTATCCCGTAACCCTCAGGACCCTTCATGCCGCGTCCGCCGGACACTATTTTGTCGGCCTCTGTGAGGTCAACCTTCCCGCTCTTGTCCTTTATCGCCTCGGCAATCTTTGTCTTGATGTCGGCATCATTCAGGGTGAAAGACGCGTCTGACACCTGGGCGGTCTTGGATTCATCCGGTGCATTCATGGACATTACATTGGGCCTTGCCGTTGCCATATGCGGGTAATTATCGCTGTAGGTTACCTTTGCGTAGGCCTTGCCCGCATAGATCGGACGGACAGCATTCAGCCTGCCGTCTTCCATGGAGAACTGGATGCAGTCCTGGGCCATGCCGACGCCCAGCCTGGCTGAAAGTCTGGCAGCCAGGTCCTTGCCGTTGAATGATGCTCCGAGCAGCAGTACAGCAGGGTCACTGGCCTTTACTATCTGGGCTATTACGGAAACATATGCATCGGTAGTGTATTGCCCCAACCTGGGATCATCGGCTACGACCACCTTGCCGGCGCCATAATTTCCGAATTTCGCGGCCTTGTCTTTTATATTGGAACCAAGCAGCACAGCTGTCAATTCTTGCCCTGAGGCATCAGCCAGCCGCCGTCCTTCACTGATAAGTTCATAGGATATCTTGCGGATATCCCCGTCCCTCTGTTCAGCAATTATCATAACTCCTTGTGACATCGTTTATATCTCCTTTTATCTGATAGCTTGAGTAATATCGATCCTGCCCTGTATGGAAGGCTATTACAGGATCTTGGCCTCCTCGTGCAGCAATTTTGCCAGTTCCGCTGCCTTCTGTTCCGGCGTGTCTCCGGCGACGATCTTGCCGGCATTTCTTTGAGGCGGAGGCGTCAGCTTCACGATTTTCAGTTTTCTTGCACCTTCGCCGAACTGGGAAGGATCAAGACCAAGGGCCGCAAGTGTCTTTTCTTCAAGGGGTTTCTTTTTTGCCTTCATAATCCCGGGGAGAGATGCATATCTCGGTTCATTCAGGCCCTTCTGAGCGGTAATCAGTGCGGGCAATGCCGCCTCGATAACAAGGGTGAGGCCTTCCACCGGCCTGTGTGCCTTGACGGATTTCCCATCGCCTGCTATCTCAACCTTTTCAACAACAGAGATATTGGGGATATCGAGCATCTCGGCAAGGGCTGCCCCGACGATTCCGTTATCATCATCGACGCCCCTCTGACCTGTAAAAATAAGATCATAGCTAAGGCCTTTAATTGCCGCGGCAAGGGCCGTTGCAACAGCCAGTGAATCGCTCCCGTCAAGGGCGGGGTCGCTTACAAGTACACCCTTGTCGGCGCCCATAGCAAGGGCGGTTCGTATGGACTCGGCCACCCTCTTGGGACCCAATCCTACTACTGTTACTTCTCCTCCGAATTTCTCTTTGATCCTCAATGCCTCTTCAACCCCGAATTCATCATAGGGATTCATTACCCATTTGATGTCGTCCGTAACAACTGATTTTCCGTCCGGGGCTATCTTGATCTGAGATTCGGTGTCCGGGACCTGTTTAATGCAGACTATAATATTCACTTTCTACCTCCTTAATTGAAATATTCTCCTCCTCAATAATCCATCTGTCTCCTGGTATCCATGAGATTTTTTCACAGGGTACGCACAGAAAAAATGGTATTGGGGAGGTAAACATGGTGTTTACTGGAATTATACAGCACAATTGGTTTTTTTATGAAATATTGAGCAGACGGAATACATCTTGTGCAAGCTGTTTTCTAGCATGTACGGAAACAGTGTGTCAAGCTTTGATTCTATGGAGTAAATATAAAAAAAGCAAGGTGTTGCCACCTTGCTTTTTGTCTGTATGCAGTTTGAAACGGGCTATTTTTTCTTTGCAGCGGCCTTCTTTTTTGATGGTGCCTTCTTCACAGGCTTTTTAGACACTGCCGCGCCCTCAATGGAAGCCTGGGCAGCCGCAAGCCTTGCAATGGGGACCCTGTAGGGAGAGCAGCTGACGTAATTGAGACCGACCTTGAAGCAGAATTTGACCGATGCCGGTTCACCGCCCTGCTCTCCGCAGATGCCCACCTTCAGGTCCTTTTTGGTTGAACGCCCCTTTGTGACGCCCATCTCTATAAGCTGGCCGATGCCTTCCTGGTCAATGGTCTGGAAGGGGTCTGCCTTTAGGATCTTTTTATCCAGGTACCCGGGCAGAAATGCGCCGATGTCATCGCGGGAGAAACCGAAACCCATCTGTGTGAGGTCGTTGGTCCCGAAGGAGAAGAACTGCGCCTCCTCGGCCATCTTGTCGGCCAGGAGACAGGCCCTCGGTATCTCGATCATGGTGCCCGTGAGGTAATCGATCTTCTTGAGGTTGAATTTTGTTATGACCTCTTTGTAATTCCTTTCAATAATCTTTTTCTGCACCTTGATTTCATTCACATCGCAGGTAACAGGGATCATGATTTCCGGCATGGCCTTGATCTTCTCCTTGATAAGCTCGGCAGCCGCCTCGAAGATAGCGCGGATCTGCATCTCAGACACCTCAGGGTAGGTAATTCCCAGCCTGACGCCGCGATGGCCCATCATGGGGTTGACCTCGTGGAGGAGTTCACCTCGTCTGACCACCTCCTTCACGTCAATGCCCAGGCTTTCGGCAAGCTCCTTCTGCTGGGGCTCATCCTGTGGGATGAATTCGTGGAGGGGCGGATCAAGCAGGCGGAATGTGACAGGGAGACCCTGCATTACCTTCATGGTCGCCTTTATATTGCTCTTTACGTGGGGGAAAAGTTTATCCAGGGCGGATTTTCTTTCCTCCAGCGTGCTGCTCAGTATCATCTGCCTGAGAAGGAAGAGCGGCTTCTCACTGTTTTCGCCGTAGAACATGTGCTCTGTCCTGAAGAGGCCTATGCCCTCGGCCCCGAAATTTCTTGCTGTTGCCGCATCCGCCGGCGTATCCGCGTTGGCCCTGACGCCGAGTCTTCTCTGCCTGTCGACCAGCTTCATGAATGCCTTAAAGTTCACATTTTCAGTGGCGTCTATCATGTTAAGCCTGCCTTCATAGACATAACCCTTTGTGCCGTTAAGGGTAAGCACATCGCCCTCCCTGTAGGTCTTTCCGTTAACGGTCATCTTCTTGGAGATCGAATCGACATGTATGGCGCCTGCGCCCACAATGCAGCATTTCCCCCATCCCCTGGCCACAAGTGCGGCGTGGCTTGTCATGCCGCCCCTGGCTGTGAGTATGCCCTCGGCTGCGCGCATCCCTGCAACGTCTTCAGGGTTTGTCTCCTCCCTGACCAGTATGACCTTCTTGCCCTTCTTCTCCCATTCCACTGCATCCTCGGCCTTGAAAACGATATGGCCGTTAGCACCCCCGGGCCCTGCCGGCAGTCCCCTGGCGATTATCGCGGCGTTTTTCTCTGCGGCCGGATCGACAATGGGATGAAGGAGTTCATCAAGCTGCTCGGGCTTCAGCCGCATGACCGCGGCAGGCTCATTGATGAGCTTTTCCTTGAGCATGTCCATGGCCATATTTAAGGCCGCAGTGCCTGTCCTTTTCCCGACCCTGGTCTGGAGCATGTAGAGTTTTCCTTCCTGGATGGTGAACTCTATGTCCTGCATATCGCTGTAGTGCTTTTCAAGCTTTCTTTCGATTTCATGAAGCTGCTTGTAGAGCTTGGGCATGGCCTTTTCCAGGGACGGCAGGTGCCTGTTCTGCTCCATCTTAGTCGCCTCGTTGATGGGATTTGGCGTCCTGATGCCGGCAACAACATCTTCTCCCTGGGCATTGGGAAGCCACTCGCCGTAAAATTTATTTTCGCCGGTTGCCGGGTTTCTGGTAAAGGCAACGCCTGTGGCGGATGTCTCACCCATGTTGCCGAAGACCATCGCCTGAACGTTTGTGGCTGTGCCCCAGCTGTCGGGTATCCCCTCAATCCTTCTGTAGGCCGCGGCCTTTTTTCCGTTCCAGCTCTTGAACACCGCGCCTATGCCGCCCCAGAGCTGTTTCATGTGATCATCCGGGAACGGGCTCCCCAGGACCTGTTTGATCTTTTTAGTATATTCGGAGCAGAGGTATTTCAGGTCTGAGACCGTAAGCTCCGTATCGTTTTTATATCCCTTGGATTTCTTCAGTTCATCCATGATCCTTTCAAGCTGGGCGCGGATGCCTTTGCCTTCCTGTGGTTCAATGCCCTCGGCCTTTTCCATGACAACGTCGGAATACATGGTTATGAGCCTGCGGTAGGAGTCATAGACAAAGCGCTCATTTCCCGTCCTCTTGATGAGACCCGGGATGGTCCTGGAGCAGAGGCCTATATTGAGGACCGTCTCCATCATGCCGGGCATGGATGACCTTGCGCCTGAACGGCAGGAGATAAGGAGGCAATTATCAGGGTCTCCGTACTTCATGCCCATCTCGTTTTCAACTGCCTTCAGGGCCTTCTGGACCTGTTCCTCCATGCCCTGGGGGAACCTGGATTTGTTAAAAAAACAATCGTTGCAGCAGTCCGTTGTAATCGTGAAACCGGCGGGGACAGGGATGCCTAAAAGACTCATCTCAGCGAGATTGGCACCCTTTCCTCCAAGCAGGTTTTTCATGTCCGCCCGCCCGTCGGTCTTTTTTGATCCGAAGGAATATACGTATTTTGTCATAGTTGTCTCCTTGTAATTTTATTTGTTTAGGTTAATGGGACAGGGTTCTGATTTCAGGAAGAGAGACATAAGCCCTTATTGTTCAAGAAGCCCGGTGCAGGCGTTGCTGAAAATGATGCTTAAAGCAGGATATCCATGGGACATAAAATGAAAATGATTTTATGCGTTATGTCTCCAGCTCCGCATGATTTTAACAATCGGTATTAATCGGGGCTTCAATAACAGGTGTCTGTTCCAATGCTGAGGCAATCGGAACCCTATTGTTCTGGTAAATCCCGCCTTCATAAGCCCAGGGCGGGGTCTTTTCTTTTAAGACTCGATAAGGGAAGAAAAGATGTCGCATTATATATTGATAATATCCGTTCTATCAAGTGGTAAAATTCAGGTTGACCCAATTGGTTAAAGAAAAGAAACTTGCACAATTAAATGTGCAACACTGCTCAATTAATGCATCACGTTAACCGTATCAGACAGAGGAAGGACCATGTCTATTAACGCCCAGGAGCTTAAGCATCTCTGAAGGATCGGTGGTCGGGGCCTTGCAGGCATTATTGAGGCACACATACGCAGTCGCTCTGTCATTGATGACAGAATAGTCCTTGACAAATCCGGACAGGGCATCAATGGATGACGCAGGATCTTCAGTGGGGCGAAGGATTATTGCCTTGTTGGGTATAAAGCTCTTTCTCAATACAGAAATCATTTCAACCGTGTCAGGGGCATTGGAGTTTCCTGAGATGACGATTTCATAGGAGGGACCAAGGCTGAAATCGACGGCGGACAGGAAAAATGTGCAGGCCGACGGGATCTGCCTTATCTGCCCTGAGAAGGCCCGGCCTATATCAGCGGCCTTCTCTTCAAGGTCAGTCCTTCCTGTCAGACGGGCCAGCCGGAGAAGGTTGAGCATCGCAACCGAGTTGCCGGATGGTATAGCGCCGTCATAGACCTCTTTTTTTCTTATGAGAAGGGCTTCACCGTCATGTGCCGTAAAGAAAAGGCCTCCTCTATCCCGGTCCTGAAAAAACATCAGCATGTCTTTGTTCAAGTCCAGGGCGGCTTTAAGATATGCCGTCTCAAAGCTTGCCTCGTAGATTTCGATCAAACCCCAGATAAGAAATGCATAATCGTCCAGGTGGGCCGTGATCGCGGCCTCCCCATCCCGGTACCGATGCAGGAGTCTGCCGTCCGGTTCCCGTAAATGGGATAAAATAAAGTCGGCGGATTTAATGGCGGCATCCAGACAGGACTGATCCTCCAGTACCTGTGACCCACGGGAAAGGGCCGCGATCATGAGCCCGTTCCAATCGGTCAGTATCTTGTCATCCCTGAAAGGGCGGATCCGTTTTTGCCGGGCGTTAAACAATTGCACACGTAGGTCGGCTATTCTGGTTTCAAGTTCCGGTAAAGGGACATTAAGGTTCTCGGCAATTTTTGAAAGGGGCATCTTAAGATGCAGAATATTAGATCCGGCCAAGGGGCCTGAGGCTTCATTTCTGAAATTTCCATCTTTTTTCACCCCGAAGACCCTGGCAATCAATTCCGCGTTATCCTTTCCAAGGATTTCATGAATCTCATTTTCATGCCAGGTGTAGAACCTGCCCTCCTCTCCCTCGCTGTCCGCGTCTTCAGCTGAATAGAATCCCCCATCCGGAGAGGTCATGTCCCTCAGCACATAGGTAAAAATCTCCCTGGCGATTTGGGAATAATATTCAATGCCGGTCGCCTGGCAGGTTTCCAGGCAGGACAGGGCGAAGAGGGCCTGATCATACAGCATCTTTTCAAAATGCGGGACAAGCCATTCCCTGTCGGTTGAATATCTGTGGAGCCCGAATCCGATTTGATCATAGATTCCTCCCCGGTGCATCGAACGGATTGTCTGTTCCACCATGTCGAGGGCATCCCGCCGCCCGGTGCGCTTCCAGTATCTCAGAAGGAAAAGAAGATTATGGGGTGAGGGGAACTTGGGTGCATCTCCAAAACCGCCATGCAATTTATCAAAAGGCTGTGACAGCTCATGAAATGCCCTGTCTAAAACAGATATGTCCATGTCCGGACGGTATGAAGGTTCTTCAACGTTTTTAAGAGTGCTGATTATCTTGTCTGCCGTATCAATGACATCCACGCGTCTTTTGGACCACACCTCCTGTATTCTCGGGATAAGCTCCATCAGACCCGTCCTGCCGAACCGGGTGTTTTTAGGGATATAGGTGCCGGCGAAAAATGGCTTTTTGTCCGGTGTCATGATTATGGTCAGGGGCCAGCCCCCGCTTCCTGTGAGCAACTGACAGATCATCATGTAGATGTTGTCCAGGTCCGGCCTTTCCTCCCTGTCCACCTTGATCGGGACAAAGGCACTATTTATAAGTTCGGCTACGGTTTTATCTTCAAATGATTCGTGGGCCATTACATGACACCAGTGGCAGGTAGAATAGCCTATTGACAGAAATACGGGCTTTTCTTCTCTTGCTGCAGTATAAAAGGCCTCGTCACCCCATGGATGCCAGTCTACAGGATTATGGGCATGCTGCAGGAGGTATGGGCTTTTTTCATTTATTAATCTGTTTGTTTTTTGTTCCATGGGATTTTTGCCCTATCAATCTTCCTTAATAAAACTGTGAAGATTGGCAAACCGATCTACCTCGGAAACACGATATATTTATTTACCATGTGGCAAGGATAATAGGACTCTTTCGCCTTTCTAAGGCCTTCAATGCCCAGGTCCTGCTCTCGGTTGATATATTCAAGGCGGGACCAGGTGTTCCGGGCAAAAAGATTGTTGATGACGCTGTAGAGACCCTGGATATCAGGGTTGGCCTTTTCAATGTGTATGACCGCAGTATCGGAGTTGAGCTGTTCTCCCAGGGAAAATGCCTCTATACTGGATCCGATGCGTATGGCAGCGCCCTTATACTCAAGCTCATCAAAATAGGTAAGCGCCGTTTTTATTGCATAGTCCTCCATAAGAAGATCGGGCGTCTGAAGACAATCCCTTATCCTGCACCATTCCTCCTGCATGTCCAGAAAATGTCCTACAAGTTCCCCGTCAAGAGTCAGATATTCATATTTATAGTTCTTTATGAAGGTGTTCAGATGGTTTTTCTTGCTGTGATATCTCCTGCCGGATAATTCTATGAGGTCATTGGATTTATAGACATAGTCGCTGTTGTTCCTGTCCAGCTGATAAAAATACTGGTCAGGATCAAGGCGCCTGTTGACGAAATCTTCGCTGACCCTGCACAGCCTGACCTCATCAGAGATATCCCTGAGCTCACTGCAAAGGGCATCCAGGGCGTTTTTTTTATCACCGGTTCCTACAGGCTGCAGCCCGAAGGGCGCGGTTTTTTCAGGACGGAGGATTATCAGAAGGCAGTCGTCCCTTTCAAGCCAGACAGGATGATAGCAATGTTTCCAGATAAAGAGGTTGGTGAAGGTAAGTTCAGAGATCTGAGGCGGGTCTTCAGCAAGATAACGCCGGAACAGGTCCTTGTGTCCTATTTCCAGGGACTTGAATTCATGGTTCATAATTTTATCCTCCTGTAAGATGGCTTGCAAGCACCTTTATCCCGATCCCTATAAGAATAATCCCGGCTATGATCTCCATCTTCTTGCCGAAGAAGTGTCCTCCCTTGTCACCGATCCAGACTCCTGCAAAGGATACCAGGAAGGTCACAACCCCTATTATGATGACAGGCATTACAACAGGTATGCCCAGCAGGGCAAAGCTCACGCCGGTAGCCAGGGCGTCAATGCTGGTAGCCAGGGAGAGTGTAAAAAGGATATGGATATCAAGAGGATTCGACTCTTTTTCGATCGGATCTATTTTGAATGCCTCCCATATCATCTTGGCCCCTATAAACAGGAGGAGCCCGAATACAACCCAGTGGTCAATCCCTGACAGGAGTTCACGGAGGCTGACACCCCCGAACCATCCGATCAAAGGCATGACTGCCTGAAAGATACCGAACCACAGGGCAATTGTCAGGGCATGCTCTATGCGCAGTTTTTTTATTGCAATGCCGCTCGCTATGGAAACCGCAAAGGCATCCATGGAAAGGGCAAGGGCTATCAGCAGGATGGTAAGAAGGTTCATGTGATGCTCTTTAAAAGGCTCAAGGCGCAGGGCACTCGGTTAAAGGGCAGTGAAGGATTTCAAATTTGAGATTTGAAATTTCAAATCTGCTTAGGCCCTGCGCCTTGAGCCATATTCTAGTTATCTCCCGTCTCATGTCAAGTTTCTATTTCGAACAGGAAAGGGCAGGCTTGCATTTTGAGTCCCGAAATCATCATTATTTTGATGTTTTATTCAAAGAGGTGTAAGATGCATTATTCCTGAAGGCATGACTGATTTTGTGAAACCGGCGTTTTTAAGGATAATAGGAAGGAGGCGTCATGAAAGTAAAAGACCTGATGATCCAGGACCCCATAACCATCTCCCCGAAATCTTCTATCAGCGATGCTATAGAAGTAATGAAAAATAATTCGATCAGGCACCTGCCCGTGGTCACAAGGGGGAATATGCTCAAGGGTTTTGTAACCCTGTCCGACCTGAGGCAGGGCCTGATGCCGTCAATGCTTGAAGACTTAACTTTTTCAGACCTGATCATAAAGAAACCTATTACGGTCCATCCTGAAGACGCCATAGAGATTGCCGTACAACTCATTTACAAGTACAAGATCGGCGGGATGCCCGTGGTGGATGAGGGGAGGGTGGTCGGCATCATAACCGAGTCGGATGTCTTCCGCGCCTTCATTGATATGATGGGACTCCTGCTCAGATACTCCCGCCTTGATGTTGTTATCGTGGACAAGCCGGGCCTTTTAAGCAAGGCAATCGGCATTATTCATGACAATAAAGCTGAGATCCTGAGCGTTTCAGTAACTACACCCAGGTCCGCCAGAAAGGTCTATTGTTTCAGGCTGTCGCCATGCAAGACGCGCAGGATTAAAAGGGCGCTTGAGAAGGAGGGGTTTGAAGTCGCCGGGGCAAGGGATTGAGGGGTATGCAAGACGCTCAATCTGCCCGACATATTATCCTGTTTTACGGTCGGAGCAGGGAGGTGCATTTCACAGGCGAAAGGCGCAGGGCACAAGGAAAGGCTTCATTCTGCTTCAGGCCGATAATCCATCTGCCGGGACCGCCATCAGAAATTCAGATAAAATTTTAAATGGTTTTCACAGACCCTGTTATTAATCGTCTCGTAATATTTTGCACGTTTCACTCCGCCAGGGTGAAATAAATTATGAGACGGTTAACAGGAATAATGCCTTGACATTTAAGGTTTTGTGGCAAGATTGTTTTATAATTTTTAAAACCAACTTCAATGGAGGATTATACATGTCGGATAAAATGGTGTGCGCTCAATGCGGTTACATGGCTGATGGCAGTTTCGCGGGGGACATATGCCCGCAGTGCGGCATGACGTTCTGGAAATGCAGTTATTGCGGTTTCAGGATTACCGCCGGTTCTCCCCCGGAGACATGCCCCGGCTGCAAAAAGAAATGCGAATTCGTAAATATTACCTGCTACACCCCGGAATGCGGCGGCCCCGGCAACATAGATCCGCGCCTGTGAGAAAACCCTGTGGCCATGGAAAATATCATTGTCAGGTGTCCGGCCTGCGGTACAAAAAACCGTATCCCCGCCGGGAGATTGAATGAAGCCGCTATATGCGGGAGATGCCGCGCGCCCCTTGAGGCCGCTGCAGGGACAGGGAAACCGGTAGAGGTTACAGACAGCACCTTCGGAAATGAGGTTATAGGGCATCCCGGGGCTGTCCTTGTTGACTGCTGGGCGCCATGGTGCGGTCCCTGCAGGATGGTCGCCCCGATCCTGGATGAGCTGGCAGCGGAATACAAAGGCAGGGTAAAGGTCGTTAAGCTCAATACGGATGAAAACCCGGTGATATCTTCGCAATACGGGATCCGAAGCATACCGACCATGCTTATATTCAGAAATGGGACACAGGTTGACAGGCTGACCGGCGCGCTTCCCAGGCAGGAGATAGAGAGGCATCTGAAATCAGCCCTTTGAGGAGGGTTCCCCGGTGTCAGGCTGTGGTGAATTCCGGCCCGGATTTCTCCCTGCTGAGGATTTCCCCCCTGGAATTTATAACTATCGTTTCCATGGGGATATTCTTGCCGGCCCTGTCCATGCCCTGCCGGACCATGGCGGGAAAGCTCTGGCAGCATGGCACCTCCATGGCAAGTACGGTGATGTTTTTTACGCCGGATGTTTTGAATATATCCGCAAATCTGCGGATATATTCATAGGAGTCATCAAATTTGGGGCACCCTATGAGGACAGCCCTGCCCTTGAGAAAATCGCGGTGAAAATTCGGGGAGGCTACTGCCGTGCAGTCGGACGCAATAAGCAGGTCAGCGCCCTTAAGGAATTCCGCCCTCGGGGGAACCAGCCTGATCTGAACAGGCCAGTGGGAAAGCTCTGAAGACGCCTTTGCGGCGTGGTTATTGGCGCCGGATATCTCAAAGGACTGGACCTGCGTGGAGGGACATGCGCCCGCCATCTTGAATTCCACAGGCTTTTTTGCCGTTGTTTTGAGATGTTCCTCGACTGCCTTTTCGTTAAAATCCTCGGCCTCCCTTTCCATTATGGTGAGGGCGCCGGTCGGGCATTCCCCTATGCAGGCCCCAAGCCCGTCGCAGTAAATCTCCCTGACAAGTTTTGCCTTGCCGTCAATGACCATGATTGCGCCCTCTGCGCAGGAGGGCACGCATTGCCCGCATCCGTTGCAGAGCTCTTCATTTATCTCTATTATCTTTCTAAAGACCTTCATGCTCTCCTCCTTTGAAAAGTACCTTCAGGGCCAGGCTCCTCCCCGCTTCGGTCAGGAAAGACCTTTCAATCATGCCTTTTAATTTATCAGCCTCAGTCGGGTGTTCCCTGCTGTTTTCTGTAATATTAGTTATAAGATCGGCATCATACAGCGCCATGAAGTTTATGGTCTCTTCCGCACTGGGGTGGTGGTGATGCCCTATGATGTCACAGACCTCTTCAATCAATTCATCCCTCGCGCCAAGCTTCTTTAGTATCTCCCTTGCCACCGGAGGCCCTTCCGCCTCCTGGTACCCCGCTGCCGAGCTGTTGTATTTTTTCTCGGATTCTTTTATGCCTATGTCATGAAGGTATGCGGCGGAAAGGATAACGGCCATGTTGCCATCCAGTTCTCTTCCAAGTATCTCGGCGTATCTTGCCACCCGCCCTGCGTGGCCGATCCTTTTGAAATCCTGCCTGAAATACCGCTTCATTTCGATGGCAACGCGGTCCTTCAACAGGTCTTCCCTCTGGGCCAGGACCTCGGGTGAGATGTTCCCGATGCATTGCTCGGCGTATTTACAGTAGGAGGCGCAGCCGAAATTCATATTGGGGTTGAGAAATTTATGCCCGCATTTCCTGCATTTCCGGGCGGTGTCGTCCTTGAAGAACTCCACGTCAGCGCCGCATTTCGGGCATTTGACTTCAAAGATTGATCCGGGACTCCAGTATTGGGTATCCTGACCGGGACATTTCATTTGGATGCACCCCTGTTCTGTGAATTATGATTGTTAAAAAATCTCCTGACGTCCTTGACCTGTGTCAAGAAATCTAACATCTGACCGAAGGAAAAAGGTTCCTGTCCGTATGGGGCAGGAACATGGCCCCCACATATTCGTCCATGAAGGGCTGATAGGTGGAGAGTTCTATATTAGTCATCCCGGCTGCTATCTTTGCGGCGCGGTCAAGGGCATGAACGGATAGAAGCCCGATGCGGGCGCCCATGAGAGAGCTGTTTCCCACGAACTGAATCTTTTTTATGTCAATATCCGGCAGCAACCCGATGCTTATGGCATTGGGTATGTCCAGGTATGTCCCGAATCCCCCTGCTACGTAAAATGTGTGGATGTCCTCGAATTTAAAGCCCACGTAGTTTATCAGGGATTTTATGGCCGCGAAGACGGCAGCCTTGGATCGTATGAGGTTGATTATGTCAGATTCCGTGATGGTCAGGTCTTTTCCTGTCTCCGTCTCATGGGAATAGGCTATGATAAACTGGGGCTCTCCGTCTATTTCAATGATCCTTTCACTTTTTGAGACAGACCGGAATTTGCCGTCGCTGTCGATATACTGATTTGTGATCAGGGCGCTCAGGGTGTCTATCAGCCCTGATCCGCAAAGTCCCCTGGGCTTTGCCTTGCCTATAGTCTCATAATACACCCTGCCATTTTCTATCTTTACCCTCTGGACGGCGCCGCGGGTGGCACGCATGCCGCTGCTGATGCCTCCCCCCTCAAAGGCGGGGCCGGCCGAGGCGGAACAGCAGACGAGCCATTCGTTGTTGCCTATTGCGATTTCTCCGTTTGTGCCTACATCTATAAGCACCCTTATCTCAGGCCGGTCCGCGATGCGGCATGAGATGATCCCGGAAACAATGTCTCCCCCGACATAACTGGCCACTGCCGGGAGGGTCTCCATGATGCCGTTTGAACTGATATCGATGCTGATCTCCGAGGCGTTTATCTGCGGGAATATCTTGGCTGTCGGCACATAGGGGTCAAGCCTGATGGAGCATGGGGTCAGAGACAGGAGGAGATGGCTCATGGTGGTGTTGCCGGCAGCCACAATGGCTGTAATATCCTCCCTGTTGATCCCCTTCTGTTCGGTAAGTGTTTTAATAAGCCCGTTGATGTTTTCAATTATGGACACATGCAGGGTATTCAATCCGCTGTCTATGTTGCACGCGTATATCATCCTTGATATGACATCAGCTCCATAATGGGCCTGGAGATTGTGGCTCCCTGCCACACCTACGACAACCCCGGATTTCATATTCACCAACTGGGCAACAACGGTGGTGGTCCCCACGTCAATGGCCAATCCGTAGTTGTGGTCGCTTTTGTCACCCGGCTCTATCTGCAGGATCCGCCAGATGCTGCAACTCCTGGCTATGGTGGCGGTAACCTTCCAGCCGCTGATTCGGAGCGTCTCAGCGAGGCCCCTGAGACATTTAAAGGATGCCTCGAAGTTCTGATAATCGGTTTTCTTCCTCAATCCCCTTATTACCCTGTCGATATCGCTGACATTGTCGGTCTGGGACGGCTCATCGAGCACAAGATAGATCTTTTGAGACAGGGGTTCAAAAAATGACAGCGGGTCCCTCGGCACCTTGGGCACGGAGAGCTTTTCAGGCTGGCTGTAGGTCATGATGGGTTCATCCATCAGGATCTGTTCGTCCTCCAGGCGGCCCTCAGGAGGCACGATTACCTCCATGTCCATATGGATTTTAGTCTGGCACGCGAGGACATAGCCTTCTTTAACCTCATCCTTTGTAAGATAGTTTATGGATTCCATGTCCGCGTGCGCCTTTCCGTCGGGTACCTGGACCTTGCACTTGCCGCAAGCCCCGTTTCCTCCACACAGGCTGTTGATGGAGACGCCGGCCTTTTCAGCCGCGTCCAAAATTGTGGAGCCTGACTCAAGCTCAACCTCTTTATTGTCAGGTAAAAATCTTATTTTATGAGCAGTCATTTTTATCCTCTCATTAACAAAAGCATGTCCTTATGGGAATAAAGTGCCAAAGCAGGTGTTGAAATCGTCAATGAACGGATTATCCGATCTTTTTAATTTCTTTTCAAGCATGTTCTTATATGCAATCGGTACGGGGCGCAAAAAAATTTTGCTTTTTTGTGAAATATTCGCCCAAATGTTGTGTATGAGGCGCCGGTGAAAAATTGTTACCGCGGAGGAAGGAGAGGGAGCAAGCTTGCATAAAACCTCATTAAAGCTTCATGTCGGATCAAGCCGGCCACAGCAGCGGCAAGCAGCCTGGCTGTCGTGGGGCTGATGATAGTTTCCCTATAGATTTTCGAGATGTTTCATGATACAATCCCGTATTAATATCCGAATTTAGGCACTATAAAATCTCTTTCCCGGACTGAATTGATCAGGCACTTCATGAAATATGATGAGATCTTTCCTGCATTCGGGCTGTTTCAAGTATGTCTCGGATAATTGTCATTGTCACTTTCCAGAAATCTCTAATTAACTTCTAACCATATAAAATTAATAGGCTTTTAATTTTAGTTTCAGCATTTTTACTATCGGCAAGCATCTTTATATTCTATTAAACCGAAAGGTTTTATTCATTGCTCAATGTTAAAATAACCGGATTTAATGGATGCTGCTCAAGGCACGCAGATAAAAAAATACAATAAAGGAATAATTAAGAGTCTTGATCTTGCAAGAGAGATGCTTACTCTTTCGGATAAGGGAGATGCATTAAGAGAAGATGCAGGATGCGGCATATAAGATCAGACAACTGGCTGAAGCTGCAAAGGACGCCCATATCAAGAAGGGGTGGTGGAAATAAAAAAGAGTTAACAGAAAAAAATTAATAAGGAGGCAAATTATGGGAAAATTGAAAGGGACAAAGACAGAACAGAATCTATTGAAGGCATTTGCAGGGGAATCACAGGCGAGAAACCGTTATACCTATTTCGCCAGCCAGGCGAAAAAAGACGGTTATGAACAGATGGCGTATATATTTGAGGAGACTGCCAATCAGGAAAAGGAGCATGCCAAAAGGCTTTTTAAGTTCCTTGAGGGCGGAGAGCTAGAGATTACAGCGGCATTTCCCGCAGGGGTAATAGGCAGCACCCTTGAAAACCTGAAGGCATCGGCTGCCGGGGAGAAGTATGAATATACAGAGATGTATCCGGGTTTCGCAAAAATTGCCGAAGAGGAGGGATTCAGCGAGATTGCAGAGGTCTTCAGGAATATCGCCGTCGCCGAGAAGCAGCATGAAAAGAGATATAACGACCTTGCTGCGAATATCCAGGCTGGGCGCGTTTTTAAAAGAGAGAAGGAGACTGTATGGAGATGCCGCAACTGCGGTTACATTCACAGGGGGACTGAAGCGCCTGATGAGTGCCCTGCCTGCGCTCATCCTAAGGCCTATTTTGAGCTTTTAGGTGAAAATTATTAATCTTTTAGACAAGGAGGCGGCAGGATGGATGAAAGGAATTACTTTAAATGGCATTTAATGCAATTAAATCAGAAGAAAAAGGAGATTGCACATGGCAGAAAAATTAGAGATATATAAATGTGAGATTTGTGGTAATATCGTCGAAGTCCTTCATGGAGGGAAGGGAGAGCTCGTGTGCTGCGGCCAGCCCATGAAGCAGTTCAAGGAAAATACGGTTGACGCATCCAAGGAAAAACACGTCCCGGTCGTTGAAAATGTGGAGGGCGGCTTCAAGGTCAAGGTGGGAGGCGTTCCCCACCCGATGGAAGAGAAACATTACATAGAGTGGATAGAACTGATAGCCGATGGGAAGGCATATCGTCAGTTTCTTAAACCTGGGGAGGCTCCGGAGGCCTTTTTCAAGATCGATGCAGTCAATGTGACCGCCAGGGAATACTGCAATGTCCATGGCCTTTGGAAGAGTTAAGCCTTATTTCAAAAAAACTTAAAATTTTCAGACGGGAGCCCTGAAGGCTCCCTTTAACTGAACCTCATCGAGGGATAACATGGGAAAGGTCCTTGTAGTATATGCAACAAGGGGCGGGGAGACAAAGGCCATTGCCTCCCTCATAGCGGAAGGCATAAGGTTCACCGGGGCCGAGGCAAAATGCGTCAACATTACCGAGATTAAAAAAGAGGCGGACCTGGAGGGGTATGAAGGCTATGTCTTCGGCTCAGCCACCTATCACGGCGAAATGATGCAGGCCATGAAGACGATGCTATTCCTGGCGGAAAAGGTGGATCTTGAAGGAAAGGCCGGCGGTTCATTCGGGGCCTATGGATGGAGCGGAGAGGCCCCGGGCCGGATCTATGACACGATGAAAAATATTTTCAAGATGAATATGGCAAACGACCCGCTAATGCTTAAATCAGCCTCGCTGGGAGGCGGAATCAAGATGGCCCAGGATTATGGCAGAAAAATAGGAGAAAAATTATGAGCACACCAAAACACTGTCCCGGCTTCAACGAGTTAAAAAATCTGAAGTCATTTATCTGCAAGTGCCCGAACTGCGGAAGAGAAAAAGAGATCTTTTCAGACGAATTCAACAGAACCCATACATGCAAGGGGTGCGGCAGGGAAATAGACTTCGGCCAGTGCAAAGTGGAGGCGGAGGCATAGCCTTTTCGGCCGGGAAGCGGCCTTATTATTCCGAATTGTGATTCTATGATGCGATGCTGCCAGGGGCAGGAGACTCAGCTTATGGTGAAATCTATAAAAAAATTTGAATACGATATAACAAAACATCCTTCAGGTGAATTTCAGAAACTTGCCTATTTCTGCACGGCCGAGGGCGAATGCAGGGTGGATCAGCTGCCGGCTGATCAGACAGGCATATTAAAGGATATCCTTAACGAAAAGGGCGCCCTTGGCTGGGAGCTTGTACAGCTGTCATTCGGCAAGGACGGGCTGCTTGCCTTCTGGAAAAGGGAGATCAGTGCAACCTGATACAGGAATGAATATTAAAGAACAGGGGACCTATAGCATGGAAAAGGAAAAAGAGGCAAAAGATAAACCGGCCATTAATATAAGGGATGTTACTATCTGCGACGCCACAGCCCAGATGCTGGCCAAGGCGGAAAGGGATGGAGTAGAGACGGCCTTTCATCGCGCGGCCGCAATGAAGCCATGCCCCATTGGTGCGGATTCGGCCTGCTGCAAGCACTGCTCCATGGGCCCATGCAGGCTGGTTTCAAAGGACCCCTATGGCAAGGTGGGCGTCTGCGGGGCCACTATAGATACGATACAGGCAAGAAATTTTGCCAGGATGGTGGCGTCCGGAGCGGCGGCGCATACGGACCACGGAATGAGCATGCTGGATGTCTTCCGGGAAGTGGTGAACGAGAATATAAAGGACTACAGCATCAAGGATATCTTTAAGCTTGAGGAAACGGCAAGATCCATAGGTATAGAGGTGGAAGGCAGAGATTCAAAGGATATCGCTATTGATCTCTATAAGGAGCTTGAGCGCACCTATGTCCAGGTTGAAGGGGAGATCCCTTTTGCCAAGAGGGTGCCCCAGGAGACGCTTGAGACTTGGAGAAAACATGGGGTAGTGCCCAGGGGCGCCATGCGCGAGATCATGGACCTGATGCATAGAACCCACATCGGCGTGGATCAGGATTACGAGAATATCCTTAACCAGTGCACAAGGACCGCCATTGCGGACGGCTGGGGCGGCTCCATGGTCGCAACCGAGCTCTCCGACATAATCTTCGGGACCCCGACCCCGGTTAAAGCCGAGGTAAACATGGGATGCCTCAAGGCGGACGAGGTCAATGTAATTATACACGGACATGAACCTAACCTCTTCGAGTCTATCCTTGAGTCCGTCAATGATCCGACCCTGATACAGGCTGCAAAGGACGCCGGGGCAAAAGGAATAAACCTTGTAGGCATGTGCTGTTCAGGCGCGGAGATGCTTTCCCGTCACGGGATACCGCACGCAGGCAATTTCATGTCCACCGAAGCCGTTATGGTTACAGGAGCAGTTGACGCGATGGGGGTTGATGTCCAGTGCATCAAGCAGGGACTTGCAAGGGTTGCCGAGTGTTACGGGACAAAGCTTTTTACCACAAACCCGAGATGCCGTATAGAGGGGGTTGAGCACATAGAATTCCATGAACACACGCCCAGGGAGTGTACGGACAGCATTGTTGAAAAGGCCATCATCCGGTTCAAGAACCGCAGCCTCCCAATAGAAATCCCGAAGATTAAAAACGCCGGGGTCTTTGGATTCTCCCATGAGTATATCAACTATATGCTCGGCGGGACCTTCAGGGCGTCCTATACCCCCTTGAATGACAATATAATCAACGGAAGGATAAGGGGTGTGGCAGGGGTTGTGGGCTGCACCAATCCCAGGGTAAAGCAGGACTGGGTCCATGTGGAGCTTGTAAAAGAGCTGATTAGGAACGATGTCCTGGTGGTTCAAACAGGCTGTTCCCAGATAGCCCTTGCAAAGGCTGGGCTCTGCACGCCTGAAGCCGCCCATCTTGCAGGGCCCGGCTTGAGAGAGGTATGTGAGACTGTAGGGATGCCTCCGGTTTTAGGCTTGGGATCATGTGTCGACAACAGCAGGATATTGATCGCATGCGCTGAGATGGTGCGGGCAGGAGGACTGGGCAAGAGCATAGCTGATCTTCCCGTTGCAGGGGCCGCGCCGGAATGGATGAGTGAAAAGGCGGTGTCAATAGGCCATTATTTTGTAGCATCCGGGGTCTACACTGTCTTCGGCGTAACCTTTCCGATTATAAAGGAGACAAAATTCTATAAGCTCCTTACGGAGGGGCTGGAAAACATGGGATTCGGCAAATGGGGATTTGCCGTTGATCCCCAGGAGATTGCCCGCATGATGATCGACCATATCGATAAAAAACGGAAGGCCCTGGGCATTGACAAGGCCAGGGAGAGGGTGCTCATGGATATGGCCGACAGGCAGAAACTCGAAGCGGTCTAGGGATTATTTTTGATAATTACATAAAACATACTTTAATCTGAAAATGCACAAGGAGGACAAGACTATGAGCAAATATGAATGCACTGTATGCGGATATGTTTATAATCCTGAGGAAGGCGACCCTGACAATGGGATAGATCCGGGGACCGCATTCGAAGATCTTCCGGATTCCTGGGTGTGCCCGGTATGCGGGGCCACCAAGGACCAGTTTGAAAAGGTCTGATCAGCTTATGCCGAGCCGTTTTGCCCGAAAAGAGATGCTGTCGCGAGAAATGAAAGGATAGGTCATGAAACCTGTAGAGATCGCAAAGGGGATTTACTGGGTCGGGGTTGTTGACTGGAATATCAGGGATTTTCACGGCTATTCCACCCACCTGGGCTCCACCTACAATGCCTTCCTGATAATGGATGAGAAGATTACCCTGGTTGATACGGTAAAAAAGGAGTTCACGGATAAGCTGCTGGAAAATATAGGCCAGATTGTTGATCCTGAAAAGATAGACTATGTCATAAGCAACCACACGGAGATGGATCACTCGGGAGGCCTCCCCTGGGTAATGAAACGGATAGGAGAGGACAAGCCGGTCTTCTGCTCCAAGATGGGGCATAAAAATCTCTCCATGCATTTTAACCAGAAGTTCAATTACAATCCGGTCGAGGACGGCGGCAAACTGAGCCTTGGAAAAAGGAACCTGTCATTCCTTGAGACCAGGATGCTCCACTGGCCGGACAGTATGTTTACCTATGTCAATGAAGACAGGATTCTTTTCTCCAGCGATGCCTTCGGACAGCACTACGCATCGGCCGAACGGTTCGATGATCAGCTTAAGGAAAACATACTTCCCCACGCTAAAAAGTATTTTGCAAATATCCTGCTTCTTTATTCCCCCCTGATCCTGAAGCTTGTTGAGAGGCTGAGCGCCATGAATCTCGCGCCGGCCATGATATGCCCTGATCATGGGATCATTTTCAGAGAAGATCCTGCAAAGATAGTAAATGCCTATGTGGAATGGAGCAGACAGGCGCCTAAACGAAAGGCGGTTGTTGTATATGACTCCATGTGGCACAGCACTGAGAAGATGGCCTACGCCATAGTTGACTCCCTTGCCCAGGCAGGTGTTGAGGTGGTGCCCATGCACCTTCGGAAATGGGACAGGAGCGATATAATCACAGAGGTGATCGACGCAGGCGCCGTAATTATCGGCTCACCCACATTGAACAATGGTCTTTTCCCGACCCTGAGCGATTTTCTGACCTACATGAAAGGACTTAAGCCCAGGAGCAAGATAGCCGCGGCCTTCGGGTCCTACGGGTGGAGCGGCGAGGCGGTGGGCCTTATAAATCAGGCCTTTGAAGAGATGAAATTCAATGTCCTGTTCCCGGGATTAAAGCTTCAATATGTTCCGGATACTGAAGGAATAAATGCATGCCGGGATCTTGCTGAAAAGATAGCGCAAAAACTGCCTGGCAAAGATTAGCTGCGTGTCAATGAAATGCACGAATTATTAATACGGTGAGCTACATTTTTGGCTGTAAAAAATAAAGAACGTAAATGCCCGGACTGCGAGTACTGTCAGGTGTGCAGTAAAAGCCGCTGCCGTGCCTGCAAAAGCGGCAGAAAGATGGAAAGTCATCCGGGGCTTGCCAGGTGTTTCACATATGAAGAATATCAGGAATGGAAGATAAAGAAAGATCGTGCTGAAAGTTTAGTCAGACAACATGTCCGGAACTCTTGATCTATATGCTAGAACTTTCAAGGAATGAGCGAATGCACAGAAGCCCAATTCTCAAGGTTTTACTGTTTGCATCCCTGACAGTTTTGATCTCTAACTCTTTATCTCATGGGGATCAGCCACCTATAAGCGACGACACGCAGGCCTGCATTGAATGTCACTTATCCGTTAATCCCGGGATTGTGGGTGACTGGCAAAAAAGCTCTCATTCATCAATAACACCTTCAAAGGCCATTAAAAAGGATGGTCTTGAAAGACTTGTCTCAAGCCGGGAGCTCCCTGAAGACACAGAAGAATATGTAGTCGGCTGCGCAGAGTGCCACATGCTGAATCCTGACGTTCATAAAGATACCTTTGAACATAACGGGTATCGTATCCATACGGTAGTCACCCCTGCTGACTGCTCCGTCTGCCACAGCGATGAGGTCCGGCAGTACGGCGATAACCTCATGGCCCATGCCTACGGCAACCTTCAGGGCAACAGCCTTTACCGGTCTCTGGTGGATTCCATAAACGGCAGGATGTCGTTTGAAGACATGAAGCTCAGATCAATGAAGTCTGAAGCCGATACCGATGCGGACTCATGTCTGTCCTGCCATGGGACTGAGGTCAAGGTAAAAGAGACTCGCACTATAGAGACGGAATACGGGGAGATGACACTGCCCGTCCTCTCCGGATGGCCCAATGACGGGGTCGGCAGGATTAATCCGGACGGGACAATGGGCTCATGCACCGCCTGTCACACGCGCCACCAGTTCAGCATAGAGACGGCCAGAAAGCCCGCCACATGTTCTTCGTGCCACAAGGGCCCGGATGTCCCCGCCTACGGCGTCTATTCGGTCAGCAAGCACGGCAATATCTACAGATCCATGGAAGGGGAGTGGAATTTCAAAAATGTGCCCTGGACCGCAGGAAGGGATTTTACGGCGCCGACCTGCGCGGCCTGCCATGTCAGCCTGATAGTGTCCGAGGATGGCAGGGTCATAAGCGAGCGCACCCACAGCATGGGAAACCGGCTCGCCATAAGGATATTCGGTCTTGTCTACGCCCATTCGCACCCCAGGTCTCCCGATACTACTATAATAAAAAACAAGGCAGGGCTCCCCCTTCCCACCGAGCTTACCGGAGAAGAGACCGGGAATTTTCTAATCAGCGGGGCTGAAAAAGACAAAAGACTGGCTGAGATGAAAAAGGTCTGTCTCTCTTGCCACAGCCGGGGGTGGGTTGACGGACACTTTGACCGGTTTAACAGCACGGTCAGGAGCGCCAATGACATGACCCTGGCTGCTACGAAGATATTAATCTCGGCATGGGAGAAGGGCCTGGCCAAAGGGCCTGACCGTAATGACAGCCCCTTTAACGAGGCGATAGAGAAAAAATGGATAGAGCAGTGGCTCTTTTATGCCAACTCCACCAGGTTTGCCTCGGCCATGGGCGGTGCGGATTATGGGGTTTTTAGCAACGGCCGATATTATATGTCGAAGAACATAACAGAGATGTTTGAATGGATGGAACTGAGACAGAAGAGTGAAAAATAAACATTAATTCTTTTAAAAGGAGGATTTATTAATGCCCCAGCAGGAAAAGGTGAAGCTCTATACCCTGAGCACGTGCAGCCATTGCAAGGCAACTAAAAAATTTCTGGATGAGTGCAGGATAGATTATTCATTTACAGATGTGGATCTTCTCTCTGGAGATGAGAGGAAG
>Ga0105099_10000333_pt1 | contig 32414 bp, 28 predicted proteins | sample PPLLak3cmMay2015_2_FD_79138 | JGI IMG/M metagenome (GOLD analysis project Ga0105099, IMG submission 79138) | Freshwater sediment microbial communities from Prairie Pothole Lake near Jamestown, North Dakota, USA - PPLs Lake P8 Core (1) Depth... | ecosystem: Environmental > Aquatic > Freshwater >... | reverse complement strand
TGGTCGGCCTCCTATTTTTGGATCCGTGGCGTGATGAAGATCAGGAGCTCCCGGTTTGTCCTGTTTTTGGCCAGATTCTTGAAGAGCGCTCCGAGGATGGGAATCTGGTGAAGGAACGGGACCCGCTCCTGGGTGACGGAATCCTCCACCCGGTAAACGCCCCCGATCACCGTCGTGCCGCCGTCGGGGACCATCACCGTGGTCGTGGCGCTTTGGGTCGTGATCGGCGGGATCCCGTTGACCAGGTTGGCGAAATCGGCCGCGTTATTCTTGATATCGATGTTCATAATGATCGTGCCTTCGGCCGTGATCTGGGGTGTGACCCGTAGTTCCAGGCCGGCGTTGATATACTGGGTCGTCACGGTGAAGTTGGCCGTCGTTTGGACCGGGATCTGGCGGCCCTGGTTGATGTAGGCTTCCTTGTTGTTTTGGGCGGTCACCCGTGGGGATGAGATGATCTTCCCGGAGCCTTCGGTTTCCAGGGCGGTGAGGGCCATGTCCACCCGGAAGGTATCCAGGACATTGGCCGCGGAGATGCCGACGGCCGTGGAGAACGAAGCCGCGGGCAGGTTGACTGCATACCCGCCGAGGGGTCCGCTGACGCCCTTGGTCGTGATTCCTTCGGGGATCAAGGCCCCGTCGACCGCGAGCTTGTTGGGGAACTGGAGCGAGGTCTGGTTCCCGTAGAACGTGTCCGCGACGGCCCGGGTTCCCCACTGGATCCCCAGGTTGCGGACAAAGGTCGAGCTGGCCTCGACGATCCGCGTTTCGATCGTCACCTGGGGCGTGGCCGCATCCAAAGTGGAGATGACCTGGTCAATGAGGTCGATCTTTTCCTGGACGTCGGAGATGATCAGGGCGTTGGTCCGGGAGTCGATCACGATCTCGCCCCGCTCGGATTTCTTGTTCTTGATGATCTCGAACACGTCTCGGGCGGTGGCGTAAGACAAGGAGTACGTTTTCGTCAGGATCGGGCCCGAGGCCTCCACCGCCGCCCGGAGGGTTTGCTGGGCTTTTTCTTCCTCGGCCAGGACGTTGAGAGGAGCGATGCGGAGGACGTTGCCCTCGAGCAGGCGGCCGAGCTTATTGTTTTTCAGGATGATGTCGAGATACTGATCCCAGGGAACGTCCTGGAAGGTTCCGGTCACCCGGCCCCGGACTTCCGGGTCGAAGGTGACGTTCAGGGAAACCCGCTCGGCGAGCCAAAGGACGACGTCGCGAAGGTCGGCATCCTTGAACTTCGGGCTGATCAGCTCGCCGCTGTACTTGGTCGCCGGGTCGAAAATGGTTTTATTCCCGAACTTGTCTTCCTGGGCCCGGGGAAGGTCTTCAAATTCCTCCGCGATCGGATTGTCGGGCGGAGGGACGATGGTCGCCGGCGGTTTAGCCGCCTCTTGCTTGACCTCGATTTTCTTTTCCGCCGTGGGAGGCGTGACGGTTTCGGCTTTAACTTCGGTTTTGGCGGGAGGCGTCGTCGCGGTCGACACCGGGACTTTCACTTCGACGGGCTTTGTTTCGGCCGGCTTAGGTTGAGGCGGTGTGACGGTTTCGGCTTTGGCCTCGGTTTTAGCCGGAGGCGCGGTTACGGTCGACACCGGGACTTTCACTTCGACGGGCTTTGTTTCGGCCGGCTTGGGTTGAGAAGGCGGGACGGTTTCTGTTTTGGGCGCGGGCTTCGACGTCGCGGCCGGGACCGTCGTTCCCGGTATGACGGCCGCCGCGTCGGGGAAGGTCATGTTCAGGGAGCCGGTTGCCGCGGCCAGGGCGAACATTCGCGGTTCCCGCAGCTCGAAGACGAGACGGGTGATTGCATAAGGATCGCCGTCCTTGAACTGCCCGGTTTTGATTCTCTCGACGCCGTGGCTTCCGACGGGTATGGTCGAGGAGGCCCGTTCCAGGACGGCGTCGAAGACGTCGACGACCAGCCGCAGGGGGGCGTCCAGAGCGAAAACGTTGACGATCGCTTTCCCGCCGAGTTGGGCGGTAACGTTGAGCCGGTCGCTCCGCGAATCGGGAGCCCCAAGGGTCAAGGGCCTGGTCTCCCGACCGGCGCGGTCCAGCTCGGCTTTCGTATCGGGGGCGATGAGATATTCGCCGGCGCCGCGCTGGATTTTGATCAGCTCGATGATGGTTTTCGTTCCCTCGGTGAAGATCCGGAAAGGCACTTTTTCCCGCAAGGTCAGGGCCAGCGAGGTCCTCCCGTCGGTTCCCGGGATGAATTGGACCGTCCGGACGAGCGGCGGTTCGTCGGCCGGGATCAGCGGAGCCTCCGCCGGGACCTGCACCGGGCCCAGGTTGACGGTGAGAACGGCCTCGCCTCCCGCGGCATATGCCGCGGTGGTCCCGGAGGGCAGGATGAGGCCGTCCAGTACGATCCGGGCGTTGACCCGGGTCGGCAGGACGGTCATCTTGACCTGAGCGGGTGAGGATCCCGTCTGGGAAAACCCGGCGGTCGCGAGGGCGATCCCGATGAGGAGGGCCGTGAGCCGAAGGTTGGACTTATTCATGAGAGGGCTCCTCGGGCGTGATCTCTTTCACGATATCTCTGGGCTTGGCGAGCGGGATCCCCCGGTCGCTGGTTTTACGGAAGACGACTTTCTCGCTGTCGATCGAGACGACATAGCCGTCGGCCAGCTTCTGGCCGACGAGCAGGCTCATCGGAAATCCGTCGGCGAAGGCGATGATCGCTTCGAACCGTTCCGGCGTTTTGACGATCCCCATCAGGGTGATGTCTTCGATGTCCAAATCCGAGATCTGGGTGAAGACTTTCTGCTTGTCCTTGATTTCCTGGCCGCCGAAAAGATCTTTAAACGGATCGCGCCGGCCGGCCGGATTGTAGGAGAAGATGGGCGGGGCGACCTTTTTCTCCGGGGCCGGCGGCGGGGTTGCCGTCGCCTGGGCCGGCGGCTGGATTGCGGTTTCCTGGGCCTGGGCGAATCCCGGAAGCAGGACGCCGAGGACCAGGACGGCGAGCAGGGGGAGTTGTTTAGTATTCAATGCGCTCACTGGTCGCCACTTTCGGCCGGTTCGGGGCGGCTTTCTTGATCAGGGCTTGTTCGAGGAAGAAGTAGGATTTCAAGGTGAATGAAGCGGTGATGGTGTTGCCGGAAAGCTGATCGGGCAGGGCTTTGATCGAAAAATCTTCGATATTAAAGATTCTCGGGAAATGGAGGATGCGGTCGAAGAACAGGGCCAGGTTGTTGAAGGTCCCGTTGACGACGATCGGGATGGGCCATTCCGTATAGAAGTCTTTGACCGTCTCTTGATTCTGGGTCCAGCGGACGAGGTCGAGCTGCTGGTCGAAGGCCATCTGCTGGATATTGCGGAGGATATCGCTGGTTTCCTTCTTCTGGGGGATGATGGTCTCGAGCTGGGACAGGGAAACGTTCAGGGTGACCAGCTCGGCTTCGATCTGGTCCAGCTGCCGTTTCTTGGCCCGAAGCACATCGACCTGCTGCTCGGCCGCGATCCGTTCGTTCCGGATCGTCTTCAGCGAGGCCTGTTTCGGCTTGAAATAGCCGAAGTATGCCGCGCCGAGAACGAGAGCTCCCAGCAGAAGATACGTCGTTAAGGCCTTGTTCTTCATTTGGACACCGGGACTTTCGCCGGCGCGGCCGGCGCGACGAGCTGAGCCCTGATGAGGAATTCCTGGACGATGTTCCGGCCGATGGTCATCTGGTTGGAGGAGGTGATGTCGGCCGAGGTGAACAGGCCGGATTTCTGAAGAGCCGTCGAGTATTCGGAGATCTGGATGTTGGACAACGCCCGGCCCTTGATGTCAAGGGTCAATCCCTTGAGGTCTGCCTCCAGCATCCAGACCCATTCGGGCAGCGTCGACGATATGGTGTCAAGGACCTGAAGGGGAAGACTCTGCTTGCCCCGGAGCTCCTCGATCAGGCCGATCTTGCTCTGCAGAAAAATCTTCTGCATTTCGACGAGTTCCAGCTTCTGGAGGACGGGGGAGAGAACGCGCTGCTGCTCCTGGGCGTCCGAAAGGAGAACGCGCTCGGTATCGATGGCTTTTTTCTGGAGGAAACCCAGGGCTCCGAGGACAACGATCAACAGCCCGAAGATCAGGTTGATCGTGTTGCTCTTTTTCGCTTTTTCGGGTTTGGCTTCGATCGGGGCGGCGGTCGCGGCGGCGGCTTTTTTGTCGCCGCCCTTGATGTCCGTTTTGAGCAGGTTGACGCGGATCATCGGCTTATTTCTCCCGCTTCCGGGTGGCCAGGCCCACGGCTACCCCGAATAAAGCCCCCATGTCCCGATCATACACCGGATCGAGTTTTTTTTCATTATAGCGGACCTTGCGAAAAGGATTGAACATGGTTGCCGGGACGCGGAATTTCTGTTCGAACGCGGCCGGGAGGTTATTGATCCCGGCCAGGCCTCCGCCGAGGTAGATCTGGTTGATTTTCTTTTCCTGCCGGTCTTCGGCCGTATAGAAGGCCAGGGTTTTTTCGATTTCGTCGAGGAGCTCTTTGATGTTCATGTCCAGAAGGGTTTCCGCGTCCGCCTGGGCGATGCCGGCGGGGGGAATGCCCCGGAGCAGGGATTCCGCCTCGGGATAGCCGATGTTCAGGTCCTTGCGGATCGCCTCGGTGATGTAAGAGCCGCCGATGGAGAGGTCGCGGAACAACTGGGGCACGCCGTGATCGGCGACGACGATGGTCGTGACATTGGCTCCCATTTCCACAAGGGCGACGGTTTTTTCTTCGAATTCCTCGGGATAGTTGATCTCGAAGGCGTTATAGAGGGCGAAGGCGTCGACCTCGATGGCGACCAGGTTTTTGCGGGCCTGGTTGATGACGTTGGTATACGAGGAGACCTTGTCCTTCTTGACCGCGACCAGGAGAATCTCGAGCCCCCGGTCGTCGGCTCCCGGCGGCGGTTTGAGGATGGCGTAGTCGACGTGCGTCTCCTCATAGGGGTAGGGGATATTGTGCTTGGCTTCCCAGATGATGGACTCGGCCAGCTCCTGGGTTTCCATGGCCGGGAGGGAGATTTTCTTGATAATAACGGAATTCCCGGAGACCGAGAGGGCGACGTCTTTGGAGGTGATTTTAGCCTTCTCGCAGGCTGTCCCGATGGTCGCCGCCACGGCCGCCGAGTCGATGATCGAGCCTTCGACGATGGCGTCATGGGGAAGGGGCTCGTAACCGATATGGGCGACTTCAAAAGAGTCCTTCTTCCCCTTGCTCTTCAAGTCGAGCTCGAGGACCTTCACCCCGTGGGAGCCGATGTCCAGGCCGACGATGGTTTTTTCCCGATTCAGGCCTAACATGTCATTTCCGTCCTCTCATGAAGATGAAGACTCCGTTTGCCCAGCAAATTTCTCACGCAGGCGCTGTTCGATGGTTTCCGGAACGAGGCCGCGGACAGAGCCGCCCAGGGCGAAGACTTCCTTCACCAGGCTGGAGCTGAGGAAGGTGTATCGGGCGCTGGGCATCATGAACAGGGTTTCCAAGTCCGGGTTGAGCTGCTGGTTCATCAAGGCCATCTGCAGCTCATACTCGAAATCCGAGACCGCCCGGAGCCCGCGGATGACCACCCGGGCCTCCCGGTCTTGGATGAAATCGGCCAGAAGGCCGTGAAAGGCTTCGACTTCGATCTGGGGCTGATCCTTGAAAATCTCCCGGATGAAGGCGACCCGGTCTTCCGTCGAGAAGAGGGTGGCTTTCTTTGGATTTTCGAGGACGGCCACCAGGATGCGGGGGAACAGCTTGGCTCCCCGGAGGATGATATCCACATGGCCGTTGGTGATGGGATCGAACGATCCCGGGTACACAGCCCTCTCCATCCCCTCCGGCGGCTTCATGGTCGTCTTCGGTTCCCTCATTTTTCAATACCTGAATTCGTTATCCCCGTCCAGGCGGGTTTCCCGTACTCCTTTCTGGGAGTTATTCAGCCCGAATCCTATCCCAGACCCCCCCATTATGCAAGAGAGCCGCCGGGGAGGAATCCCCCCAAGGGGTGATTCGGCAGGTGAACTCTTTCCCTGCGATACCGCCTGTTCAGGTCCCCCGGGGGGGTGAGGAGACCGGCCTGCCGGGTCAGATGCGAGCCTCGAAACGGCGTCCCGGCGATGACCCGGGATTTGCAAGCGGCCCGTATCTTGTGTTAGTTTGAGAAAAAATAATGATTAAATTTGGGACATCGGGCTGGCGGGCGGTTATGGGAGAGGAGTTCACTTTCCATAACGTCCGCCTGGTCGTCCAGTCCCTGGCCAACCGGCTCAAGGAAAAATACGGCGGGCGCGACATCTCGGTCATCGTCAACTACGACACGCGTTTCCTCTCCGAGCGGTATGCGGCCGAGGCGGCCCGCATCCTCACCCTCAATAAGATCAAGGTCTTCTTCTCGGAGCGCGACGCCCCCTCCCAGGCCCAGGCCTATCAAATCATCAAACGCGGCGCCCAGGGAGGGATCAACTTCACGGCGTCCTTCAATCCCCCCGAGTATAACGGTCTCAAATACAATGTCGAAACCGGGGCTCCGGCCATGCCCGAGGATACCGACGCGCTGGAAGCGGAAATCCGCCGTCTCCAGGGGACGTTTTCGGTTTTCCCCGGCTATCCCCGGAAGGACTGGATCGAGAAAATCGATCTCCGGAACGATTACCTGACTTTCCTCCAGGATAAAGTCGATTTCGAGCTGATCAAGAATTCGGGGATCAAGGTGGGCGTGGATTCCCTCTACGGGACGAGCCGGGAATACCTGGATGAAATCCTGAGCGAGAACGGGATCCCGGTCGAGGAGATCCATGGCTACATCGACCCCTACTTCGGCGGGATCGCTCCCTCCTGCACCGAGGAAAACCTGGCCGAGCTGCGGGCCCTGGTCCTCGAACAGCACTGTAACCTGGGGATCGCGACGGACGCGGACGGGGACCGCTTCGGCATTGTCGACGAGCAGGGCCGGGTCATCCTTCCCAATCTGATCCTGGCCGCCCTCCTCGATTACCTGATCGAGAGGAAGAACTGGCGGGGCGGGATCGCCCGTTCGGTTTCGACGACTCATCTGATTGACCGGATCGCCCGGTCTCATGACCTGCCCCTTTACAAGACACCGGTCGGATTTAAATTCCTGGCCGACCTCTGGCTCCAAGACAAGATCATGTTCGGCGGCGAGGAATCGGCCTCCTTAGCCCTTGCCCGCCATTTGCCGGAGAAGGACGGGATCATCGCCGGCCTGCTCGTTTCGGAGATGATTGCCTCGACCGGCCGGCCCCTCTCCGAAATCATCACCGCGTTGTTCCGGAAATACGGGGAGAGAATCGGCCTTCAGAAAGACATCCCGGCCAATCCCGAACGGTCCCGCAATCTCCGCCGCTTGCTCAAGCTCCCGCCGACGCGCATGGCCGGCCGCACGGTGGAAAATGTTGAGACGATCGAGGGCATCAAGTTCGATTTTGCCGGCGACGATTGGGTTCTGCTCCGGCCCTCGGGCACGGAGCCGCTCATCCGCTGTTACGCCGAGGCCGGGACGAAAAAGGATCTCCGGGCCTTGGTCAAAGCGGCCCTGGAGAAACTCGGGTGAATGAGAAAAAATACAGCGGTATATGGAAAAAAGTTACAATTTCCATCGTCGGATTTCTTCTCCTCGCCCTGCTGATCACGACCGTCTTCGGAAAAAAAGGCCTTATTGGAATCGTCCGGGCGCGCAAGGCCCAGGCCGAGCTTCTCCGTGAAATCGAATCCCTCAAGGCTGAGAAAGCCCGCCTGGAGAGGGAAATCGCCGCCCTCAAGTCGGATCCGAAATCCGTGGATAAAGAAGCCAGGGAAAAGCTTTGGCTGATGAAGCCGGACGAAAAAGTCATCATCAAAAAATAGTTTCACGGGGTCGGACCTCAGTATCTTATTTAATTTCAATAAGATAAAAAATTTATAAATAACCTACTCAAAATAAAAGAGATACTGAGGTCCGACCCCAATTAAAAACTCACTCGGGAAGAAACGGCATCACCGCCCAAACCCGTTCTTGATTGAGCCGGAGGGCCCATCGCAGGGCGTTTTTAATATCCCGCGGCAGAAAATCCGCTTGAATTCGAACCGCTTCCGATTCGCCTCGACCGAAAAACGACCCGATAAAGGACGTTCGTTTCGGCCAAACGACAAGGCGGACCTCTTCGCCGGCCTCGATGCCGGCCAGGGATTTGGCCGCATCAATCGCTTTCGGAAGCCCGCCCAGCTCGTCGACCAGCCCGAGCTCGAGAGCCTGGCGCCCCGTCCAGACGCGGCCCCGGCCGACCTTGTCCATGTCTTCCGGCTTCATTTTCCGTCCCTCGGCGGCTTGGGCCAGGAAGCGATCGTAGATCCATCGGATCTGCTTTCTAAACAGGAGTCGCTCCTGGGCGCTCATCGGGCGGAACGGGGTGAAGATATCCGCCCGCTCGCCAAAGGCGATTTTTTCGGTCGTGATGCCGAGCTTTCCGGCGAGACCGGAAAGGTCGAATTTTCCCGAGATGACGCCGATCGATCCGGTCAGAGTCTGCGGCTGGGCGATGATCCGGTCCGCGCCCATGGCGATCCAGTATCCTCCCGAGCCGGCCAGGTCGGACATCGAGACAACGACCGGTTTCTTTTTCCGGGTCAGCTCGACCTCCCGCCAGATGGCGTCGGAGGCCACGGCCGAGCCGCCGGGGCTGTCAATACGGAAAACGACCGCCCGGATCGAGGCGTCTTCGCGGACGGCCCGGAACCACCCGGCGACCGTATCCGAGCCCATGGTCTGGGCGTAACTGGATCCGCCGAGGATTGTGCCCTGGCCGTAGATTATGGCGATGCGCTGTCCCGTGTTCAAGCCGAGCGAGGCGGCTTCGATCCGGTTGTAAGCGGAGATCGAAATCGGCCGGGCCGGCCGGTCCTCTCCGGTCCAAAGAGCGACGGCCTGATCCTCATAGAGGACGTCGTCCACGAGCCCGGCTTCTTTGGCTTCCTGGCCCTGGAAAAAGGCTTTGTCGATCAGGGCCCGGACTTCTTCCGGGCTCTTCTTCCGCGACGCGGCGACTGCGGCAATATAATCCTCGAACCGGCTGTGGAGGAGAGACTCGGTCATCTCCCGGTGGGCCGGCGTGTAGCCGGCTTCGGTGAACTGATTGTATGCGGTCTTGAATTCTTCGATGTGCTCGAATTCGGCCCGGATTCCCAGCTTGTCGAGGCTTTTTTTAAAGAAGGGGACGTACCCGCCCAGGCCGTTCACTCCCAGCCAGCCGAGGGGATGGAGCACGATCCGGTCGCAGCCGGTGGCCAGGAAGTATTCCTTGTCGCCCTCGGGGAGCTCCTCGATGAAGGCCACGGCTTTTTTCCCGGACCTGCGGAAAGCGATGAGGGCGTCCCGGATTTCAGCGCACTTGGCCCAGTCGCAATCGAGAATCCCGATTTTAAGGAAGACTCCGCGGACCCGGGCATCGACTTCGGCTTTCCGGAGACTCATCCAGATGTCGTGGACGGAAAGGGCCCGGCCTCCCGGGAGGAAGGATGTCCAGAATCCGGTTTCGGGAAAATCGACGATCGTCCCGGCCAAATCGAGACGAAGATAGGCGGCCGCGGGGATGGCCGGAGCCCGCTCAAACGATAGGAACATGAGCGAAACGCCGGCGGCCGCAACAAGGACGACGAAAAATAATACCAGGATCCAGACATAGGCGCGCTTTTTCATGACGCTCTCCGCATCCGCGATTACTGAAGACTCATCATATCAAATTCCCCCGCGGGGAAAAAACGGGCGGCGATCCCGGGTTGATTTTTCCGCCCTTCTTGTGGAAAAATGAGACGAAAGAGGAAACTTTTCCCATGAGTTCCAAGAAGCTGTATGTCGGCAACCTCAACTATAAAACCACGGAAGAGACGCTGCGCGAAGTCTTCGGACGGTTCGGCGAGGTTGTCTCGGCAAACGTCCTCCAGGGCCGCGGATTCGGCTTTGTCGAAATGGCCACGCCCGAAGCGGCCGAGGAAGCCATAGCCAAGATGAACGGACAGGACCTGGAAGGGCGCAAAATCGTCGTCAACGAGGCCAAACTCCGGGCAGAACGACAGACTGAATCCCGTTTCGGCCGGGAATCGAGGGATTTTCGCAAATACTGAGCGCTCAACGCGCTGAATATATTGAAAATGCCCCGATTTATCGGGGATGGCAGGCGCATATTTGCTTTCCTCCCCGCCAGGGGGTAAACTTTGGCCTATCCCATTTCGTTATTTCTGATGTGAACGCTGAAATCGCTCTCCAACCCGAAGTCGGCGCTCCTCCGGACGTCGTTGCCGGCTTGGTTCGGCGGGTCCGGTCAGGGGACCGGGAAGCCTTCGTCACCCTGATCGGGTTGTATCAGAAAAAAGTTTTTATCCTGGCCTATTCCTTTTTTCGGAACAAGGAAGACGCGGTCGATATTGTCCAGGATGTTTTCCTCCGGGTCTATGAGAAAATCGAGTCGTTCCAGGAGAACAGGAATTTCGACGCCTGGCTGATCCAAGTTGCTAAGAACCTCTGCATCGACCGGTATCGCCGGGCCCGCGGCCGGCGGGAAATGGAGAGCGGCGTTCGCGTGGATGAGATCCCCCTGGCCGATACGCACTCTCCCGACGCCGAGCACGCCTCGAACTTGAAATCGGCCTTGTCCTGCTCGATCGACCGGCTGGCCGAGCGTCAGAAGACGATTTTCCTCATGCGCCATGTCAATCAGATGGGCAACGAGGAAATTGCCCGGGCCTTGAACATTTCCACCGGGACGGTGAAGTCGCTCCATTTCAAGGCGATCCGGCGTCTCCGGACGCTGATGGGGCCGCATCTGGGGTGTCAATCATGAAGACTTGCCGTCGGTTTCGCGAACATCTCGCCTCCGGGCTCGAAGGGACCGAGTCCCCCGAAGCCCGGGACGGATGGAAGGAGCATCTGACCATGTGTCCCGATTGCCGCAAACAATGGGATGAGGCCGAGTCGATCCAGCGGGGCGCCGCGGCCCTGAAAGACGACATCCGGAAAGCCATGGAAACCGTGGACTGGGACGTTCTCCCCGGGCGGATTGCGGACCGGGCCATGGCCCGGCCGGCGGAACGGCCGGCTCGGGAACGCGTCCGGATGTCTCTTCCGGCTTTTGGTTGGAAGCCGGTCTTCGCCGGCGTTCTGGGGGGCTTGCTGGTCGGGGCATCCGTCATGTACTTCGCCCTCCGGGCGCCGAACCCCGCCGGACCGGCGGTTCTGGGAATCCACGCCTCCGGGGAATTCATCGACCGGGCCGAGCTGTCGATGGCCAAACGGGAGACGATCGACTATCTGGATAAAAGCCAGGCCCTGCTCCTGGATTTCGTTCAGGCCACTCCCGAGGAAGCCGGACGGATCCTCAACGACGAGTCCTCGGTACGGAGGACGGCCGACCTCCTTTCGAAAAAGCGGCTGGTGGACGCTCACCTGGATGACACGACGATGGCCAAAGCCCGGAAAATCTGCGACCAGATCGAGCGGCTGTTCGTCGAGCTCAGCCAGATTAGCCGGGAGATTTCGGCCGAGGAAGCCGCCCGGATCCAGCGGTATGTCGAAGATAAAAATCTGTTGCTCCGCATCAAGCTGCTCCGAGGGGAGCTGGCGGAAAACGAGGTCTGATATGCGAAAACGGGTGATGATTCCCGCAATGATTTTGGCCGTCCTGCTGGCCGGGGCCTTTCCCGCCGCGGCCCAGACGGGGGCGGAGGACAGGACGTTTCAGGAGATCAAGCTCCTCGTCTTTGACGAGAACTGGGCTGAGGCCCTCTCCCGCCTGGATGCCTTCTTGAAAGGCAATCCGTCCGAATCCCGCCTGCTCCCGGCGCTCTATTACCGGGCTAAATGCCTGGAAGAGATCGGGGGGCGGGAAGAGGAGGCCCTCAGGGCCTACCAGGCGTATCTCGGCCGAGGAGACCGGAACAAGAGCCTAAGCGCCGATGCCGAAGCCTCGATTATCGACCTGGCGATGAAACGCTATGACAAGGGCGACCGGTCGTTCCTCCCGGAAATCGAGGAGCGCTTGTCCCATCCCGAAAAAGAGATCCGCTATTACGCGGCTCTCCGGCTGAGCACCCTCAAGGAGAAGAAGGCCGCGGCCAAGAGCGCCCCGATCCTGAAAAAGATGCTGGCCGAAGAAAAGGACGTCGAGCTTCTCGATCGGGCCAAAATCGCCCTCCTCCGGGTTGAGCCCGAAGCCCTGGCCGCCATTCCCGATCGTCATGAAGGCCGGCCTGCCGACCGGGTGGCCCGGATGTTCCATATCCAGATCTTCGACGAGAGGACCAATAAAGCCGAGTTTTCGCTGGACTTGCCGTTCGCCTTTGCCGACCTGGCCCTGGCCGGAATGTCGCAGAGCGATAAAGACCTGATCAAGGGGAGGGGCTACGATATCGACCGGATCATCAAGGAATTGAAATCCGGCGGGACCATCCTCGAAATCAGGGACGAGAAGGAAGGCAAAGTCATCAAGATCTGGATCGATTGATCCCAAGGAGATAGCATGAGCGCCGCAAAGAAAACCCTCATCACGCTGCTCGCGGTTATGACCGTCCTCGGCTCCGCCGCATTTTCCGCCCCGTCATCCGAAAACGACAGCTGGCGGGTCGTAAAAAGAGCCGTCCAGGAAGACGAGACCCGCCCGGTCGAAGTCCGGAGGAAATCCGACCGGAGAGAGCCCCGGTGGTTTAAAATTTTGATTCTGGACCGCAAGGACGGGAGCGACCTGAAAATCACCCTGCCGCTCAGCCTGGTCGAGGGCATCATTCAGCTGGCGTCCCACGAGCGCTTCAAATGCAACGGCCGGGAATACGACATCGAATTTTCCGAGATCCTGAACCAGCTGAAAAAGGCCGGCCCGATGGCCTTGATTGAAATCAGCGACGACGACGGCCTGATCAAGGTCTGGATCGAATAACCGGCGCTGATTCAAACCGCGTTCCGCGGGAGAGGATCGTCTCCTCCCCCGCTTTTATTTTCGGCCCGTCCCCATTACAATGTCTCCGGCCATTCCGCAGGAGAGAACATGATAGAGCTTGACGATCACCTGTCCATGGGGGATTTCCTCCGCGTCGTTCGTGACCGGGAGCCCGTTCGCCTGGGCGTCTGGGCCGGGGAGCGGCTGCGCAAGGGGCGGGCGGCGATCGAAAACATCCTCGCCGGCGGCGAGGCGGTCTATGGCGTCAATACCGGTTTCGGCAAGTTTCAAAACACCCGGATCGAGACGGACAAGCTCCGCGAGCTCCAGCGGAACCTGATCCTCTCCCACGCGATCGGTGTCGGGGGGCCGTTCCCCGCCGACGTCACCCGCGGCGTCCTCCTTCTCCGGGCCCAGAGCCTGGCCCACGGCCGGAGCGGCATCCGCCCGTCCGTAGTCGAGCGGCTGCTCGAGTTTCTCAATCGGGAGATCCATCCGATCATTCCTTCCCAGGGCTCGGTCGGCGCCAGCGGCGACCTGGCCCCTTTGGCCCATATGGCGCTGGCCCTCATCGGCGAGGGCGAGGTCGAATACGAAGGGACGATCTGGCCGGCGGCCGACGCCCTGGAATCGGCCGGGCTCGAGCCGATCGAGCTCGAAGCCAAGGAAGGACTGGCCCTAATCAACGGGACCCAGGTCATGTGCAGCATCCTGGCGCTTCTCGCGGCCGACGCGGCCATCCTTCTTTCGACGGCCGATATCGCCGCGGCCATGAGCGTGGAAGCTTTGAAAGGAAGCCACGCGCCTTTCGATGAGCTGGTCACGAGCGTCCGGCCGCATCGGGGGGCCGTGGAAACCGGGGAAAACCTGCGGAACCTGCTGGTCGGCTCGCAAATCCGGGTGTCTCACAGCAGCTGCCCCAAAGTTCAGGACGCCTATTCGCTTCGGGCTGTCCCCCAGGTCCATGGAGCCAGCCGGGATGCCTTGCGCTATGTGGCCGAGGTGGTCGAAGTCGAGATGAACTCGGTCACCGACAATCCGCTCATCTTTCCCGAAGAAGGCCGGGTCATTTCCGGCGGCAACTTCCACGGGCAGCCGCTGGCCCTAGCCGGCGATTTCGCTGGAATCGCCCTTGCCGAGCTGGCCAATATCAGCGAGCGGCGGATCGAGCAGATGCTCAATCCCGCTCTCTCCGGCCTTCCAGCGTTTCTCTCCGAGCAGGGCGGCCTCCACAGCGGCCTGATGATCTCCCAGTACACGGCCGCCAGCCTGGTTTCCGAGAACAAGGTCCTGGCCCATCCGGCCAGCGTCGACAGCATCCCGACCAGCGCCAACCAGGAAGACCATGTCTCCATGGGAACCATCGCCTGCCGCAAAGCCCGCCGGATTTTCGAGAACGTCCTCTGGGTGCTGACGATCGAGCTGGTCTCGGCGGCCCAGGCCCTCGACTTCCACAAGCCGCTCCGCCCGGGCAAAGGCGTGGCCGCGGTCCACGAGGCCATCCGGAAGAGCATTCCCCACCTGGCCCGGGACCGATACCTCAAGCCCGAGATCGAAAAGATCCGGGAATCGGTCCGAAGCGGCGAGCTCCTCCGGATCGCCCGGGAGGCCGTCGGGCCTATACGCTGAAGCCGCACGCATCCGGGAAGCGGGATTCATCGCGAACCAGCCCTGCGGCGCACGTCCCCGGAGTCGCGTAACGCTCTTTTGAAGCGATATGGAAATTTATTCGGCGCAGGGGGCTGAAGCCGCACGCATCCGGGAAGCGGGATTCATCGCGAACCAGCCCTGCGGCGCACGTCCCCGAAACCGCGTAACGCTCTTTCGTCGAGATAATCGTTTTCATACGGTGGAGGGGGCTGAAGCCGCTGTGCTATAATACGGCGTTCATTTCAAAGGATTTCCGCGAGGATCGGTGATGGAACTCAAACTGACCAAGGCCCAATACGAAACCCTGATGAAGCTGGTCTACCTCGGCAATACCGTGGTCAACGGCTTTCGGGAGAAAGATCCGGTGATCGAGACCGACCACCTGGAGAACTACATCTACGCCAAAGCAGCCGATTTCGGCCTGGGCAAGCTTACGATTTATGATGAAGAGCTCGACGCCTTCTATCCGACGACCGAAACCGAGGACTCCTGGCTGGCCGTCCATGACGATTACATCAACGATTTGTTCTGGGATGAGCTGATGCACCGGCTGGCCGAACGGGACCTGGAAACCCGGTACGGCCGGGACGCGGTCGAGGCGATGCCGCCCGAGGAGCGGGGCAAGCTCGAACGCGAGTTGATGGATAAGTTCTACGCCGAATTCCACCAGAACGGCCTGAATAACCTGATTCTCTACCGGCCCTCATAAGGCCGGTTCGCGCCCAAAAATAAAGCGGTTATGCGGCCGTCGTTCCTTCCTTTTGGAGCGCCCGTTTCAGCCACGAATTGTAAATCCCCAGCCCGACAAATGAGACAATTCCGACCGCGCCGATAATGAGCCAGAGGGAGGCGATCTTTGGAGTCGCGCCCGCTGCCCGCGGATCGAGGATAAATTTCTGGAACAGCTTTCCGCCGACCCCGCCGCCAAGGATGCTCCCCAGGGCGACCGGCAGGTTGGAGTACCCGAGGTACAGGCCTTCCTGACCTTTGGGGGCGAGGGCTCCCACGTATTCGTAAATCCGGGGAGAGGCGAACATCTCACCGGTCGCCATCGAGGCGATGGAGACGATCATGAAGATCCCAGCGGCCGGGATGACCAGGCCGAGGAGGTTGACCTTCTGAAAGGCGTCCGACCAGAGCAGGGTCGGGAGGACGTTGACGACCATCCCGACGGTCGTGACGGCCACCCCGAACATGATCGACTTGATCGGCGTCCAACGTTTGGCGAATTTGGTAATCAGGAGCTGGAAGCAGACGATCATCAGGGGGTTGGCCAGCGTATAGAGTTCCATCGGGGCGTTGGGGTCGATGAAGCGCATGAACAGGGGCATGAGATTGTAGAGCTGGGAGTAGAGGAACCAGAAAAGAGCCAGGACAAGAAGAAAAAAGACAAATCGGATATTCCCCAGGACAGTGATAATGCCCAGGAGCGCCTCCCCCAGGGTGCGGCGCTTGACCACCTGGCCATCCTTCTTCCCGTCGCTGACGAACTGCGGCTCTTTGTAAAGGAACAGGACGACGCCCAGTCCAAGGATGGCGAAAACGGTCGCCACATACGTGAAGATCGCCGGGATGCCGTAGGCCGTCCGGACGAAGTAGGACACGCCCCGGCCGGTGATCGAGCCGATATTAATGACCATGTAAAAAATGCCGAAGGCCAGGGTCGCGTGGATTCCTGCGGTTTTCTGGACCGTCCCGGCGATGCAGGGCTTGACGATCGAGCCGCCGATGCCGATGAAGACGATGGCGATCACCACCGGGAGGAGAAAGTTGACCGGAGCCCCTTCGGCTGCCCCCGTCAATCGCGGCCAGATTCCCTGGAGGTTCCCCATAATCAGGTAGCCGATGGAGATCAGGACAAGCGAAACCGAGAGCGATTTCTTGTAGCCGTACTTGTCGGCGATCGTCCCGGACAAGATCGGAAGGAAATAAATCAATCCCCAGAGGACGGTTCCGTTGAGGAGCGTGGCCGTGGCCGGGCTCATGCCCAGCTTTTCGTTGAGGTAGATGACCATAAAGGAGGCCATCGAGTAGTAGGCGGCCCGTTCGAACAGCTCGATGACATTGGCCGTCCAGAACGTCCGGGGGAAACGGGCTTTTTCAGCCGGAACGGGGATATCGCTCATCGTCGTACTCCTTTGATTCAAGGCGATCGCTGAAACGAAGGAGAATCATATCCAAGCCCCGACCCGCGGTCAATGACGAAAACGGATTACGGTTCGGTGGCCTCCGGGAGGGGGGCGGCCGCGCCGGTTTTGGCCGGTTTCTTTCTTCCTTTCTTGCCTTCGGCGACGACGTAAAACGCCGGGACGACGAGAAGGCTGAGGGCCGTGGAGACGACCAATCCGCCGATGATGGCGATCGCCATCGGGGTGCGGATTTCCGAGCCAGATCCGAGGCCGAGGGCGGGCGGAATGGCCGCCATCAGCGTTGCCGTGGCGGTCATCAGGATGGGCCGGAGCCGGATCGGTCCGGCCTTCTCCATGGATTCTCTTGGTCCGAAGCCCTGGTTTTTAAAGGAATTCGCATAATCTACGAGAATGATCGAATTCTTCTTGACGATCCCCATCAAGAGCAGAAGCCCGATCATGCTGAAGATGTTCAGCGATTTTCCCGCTATGAGAAGGGCGAACGCCGCTCCGGCGACCGAGAGAGGAAGAATGGTGATGATCGTGATCGGGTCCTTGAAGGAATTGAACTGGGAGGCCAGGATCATATACGCGATCGAAATGCCCAGGAGCATGGCGAAGATCAGGCTGCTCATCGAGTCCTGGAAGGCCACGCTGGCTCCGCCGAGGACGATGCGCGTGCCGACGGGAAGATCTTTGCTCAGGGATTGGACGTAACGGATCGCTTCCTGTTGGGCATGGCCAGGGGCGACGTTGGCGAAGATGCTGACGGCCCTTTCCCGATCTCGGCGGGTGATCGCCTGAAGAGCCGGACGCTCATCGGTCGTAACGAGCGAGGATAAGGGAATCATCTGGCCGGTCCGGGAGCGGACCCGGAGCCGGGACAGGTCCTCGGGCCGGGTTCTCTGGGAGGCCAGGAGCTTCATCGTGACGTCGACGCGGCGGCCGCCGGTGCTGTATTTTCCGACGCGGACCCCGCCGACCAGGGCGTTCAAGGTTGTGGCGACATCGTTCATCGAAACTCCGACGTCGGCGGCCACGGCTCTGTCGGGCGTGACCCGGAGCTCGGGCATGCCGAGCTGGTAATCCGTGTCCAGGTCCATCACGATCCCGCTGTCCCTGAGCTTGCCCATGATGTCGCGGCTCAGTTCGATCAGCTGGTCCCAGTTGGAGCCGCGGATGGAGAATTCCACAGGGAAGCCGCGCTGGGCCGTGAAGCCCTGCTGGGACAGATCCTGGATGGTCGCCCTCAGGCCGGGGATGGCATTCAGCTCCCGGCGGATTTCGCTCGAGATCTCGGCTTGGCTCTTTTTGCGCTGGGAGGGGCGCACGAGCGTAATGTTCATGTTGCCGCTGTTGATGCTGCCGAATCCCCCGACATTGCTGAAATTCTGGATGACTTCGGGGTGACGGGCGATGATATTTTCGGCCTGGGCCAGGACGCGCCCGGATTCGGAAACGTCCGACCCGACGGCCATTTGCAGCCGGATCGACATCCGGCTCAAGTCCTGGGACGGCACAAATTCGCTCGGCAGGAGGTACAGGATGACCAGCGCCGCGGCGAACAGGACGACGCCGGCCAGGAGGATCAGGCCCGGCCGCTTGAGCGACTTATGCAGGGCTTTCCCGTAAGCCCGCTCGAGCTTACGGAACATCTGATCGACCCACAGACCGACCCGATTCCGGCCTTCCCGGCTCGTTTTGAGGAATTGCGAGCACCGGGCCGGGGCTAAAGTCACGGCTTCGACATAGGATAGGAGAACGCACAGGCAGAGCGTGATCCCGAATTGGAGAAAGAATTTGCCGATGACGCCCTTCATGAAGGCGACCGGGACGAAAATCGCCACGACCGCGAGGGTCGCGGCCAGCGCCGCGAAAGCGATTTCGTGCGTTCCTTCGAGGGCGGCAGGGATGAGGGCTTTCCCGCCCTCCCGGTGCCGGAAAATGTTCTCCATGACCATGATGGCGTCATCGACGACAATGCCGACGGCCAGGGCCAGGGCCAGCAGAGTGAAGGTGTTGAAGGTAAAGCCGAGAAAATAGATGATGGCCACCGTTCCCAAAAGGGACATCGGGATGGCCAGGATGACGTTGAGGGTGCTGGAGAGGGAGCCCAGGAACATCCAGCAGACCAGGGCCGTCAGGAAGACCGAAAGGATCAGCTCGAGCTGGATTTCGTTGACCGAGTCTTTAATGAATTCCGTGCTGTCGAAGACGATGTTGACGTTCATCCCTTCCGGAAGGGTGGATTGAAAATCGTCCAGGGCTTTCCGGGCGGCCTTGGCGACGGCCACGGCGTTGGCCCCGCGTTGTTTCTTGATGCTGATGCCCTGGGCGGGGACGCCGTTGACCCGGGCCAGGCGCCGGGCGTCCTCGAAACCGTCTTCGACAAGGGCCACGTCCCCGATGTAAATGGGATTGCCGTTGACTTCCCGGACGACGATCCGGCGGAGGGTTTCCAGGTCGATGGCTTCTCCGAGGACCCGGATGTTGACTTCCCGGCCCGGGGCTTCCAGCCGCCCGGCCGGAAGTTCGACGTGTTCGCGCTGCAGGGCGGAGATCACATCCTGGACGGTCACGCTTTTTTCGTCGAGCTGGGCGGCGTCGAGCCAGACGCGGACGTTGCGGCTGAGCGCGCCCATGAAAGAAATTTCCCCGACTCCCGGGATGGTCTGGAGCTTTTCCTTCATGCTGTAATTGACGTAATCGCTGAGGATCCGCTGGGGGAAGGCCCCGGAAAGAGAGGCCATCAGGATCGGCTGGTCTTCGGGGTTGTTTTTCGAGATCGTCGGGGCGTCCACATCCCGGGGGAGGCGGCGCTGGATCTGGGCGACCTTGGCCTGGACTTCCTGCATAGCCAGGTCGATCCCGCGGCTCATTTCCACTTCCAGGGTCACCGAGGCCCCGCCCATCCGGGAGGTCGAGGTGATCGTCCGGATGCCTTCGACCTGCATGAGCGTTTCCTCGAGCATTTCGACGATGTCGTTTTCGATGACTTCGGGGGCCGCTCCGGACCAGGAGACCGAAACGGTGATCGTCGGAAAATCGACATCCGGAAATTGGCTGATGCCGATCCTCGTTCCCGCGACGATGCCGAATACGATCGTCGCGGCCATGAGCATCCAGGCGAGGACGGGTTTACGAACGCATGTTTCGGTCAGATTCATCGACGCTCTCCTTGCCGGAAGGCCGGTCTGGATCAGCGAACCGGCTTGTCCGGAGCAGCCGTTTCTTGCTTTTCTTTGGACTCGGGGGCGGAGGCCGGCATGATTTTGACCGGTGCTCCGGGACGCAGGGCTTCCGCTCCGCGGACGACCAGCGCTTCCCCTACCTGCAGGCCGGTCAGAACCTCGATCATCCCGTCGGCCGTGCGCATGCCCAGCTTGAGGATTTTTTCCACGGCCTTGTCGTTCTCGACGACATAGGCGACGAAGCCCCGCTCGCTCGGCCGGACGGCGATCTGCCGGATGACCATGGCCTTCTCGTTCGTCGTGATCGGAACGGTGATTTCGGCGAACGTCCCGGGCTTCAGGTCCTTCTCCTGCGGGTCATTGACCTGGGCGGTGATATCCACGAGGCGGCTGACCGCGTCGGCCGATTCGGCCACGTAGACGATCCGGGATTTAAATTCGCGCTCATCGTCCCGAACCTTGACCAGGGCGGTCATGCCCGTCCGGATCCGGGCGGCTTCGCGTTCGGGGATGGAGAACCGGACGAGAAGCGGATCGCGGCGGACAAGGGTCGCCAAAACGGTGCCGGTTGTCACGTATTGTCCGGTTTGGACCGTGCGTGTTTGGATGATGCCGGGGAACGGGGCCCGGACATAGGCGTCGCGTAAATTCAATTCGGCGGTGTTGAGCGCCGATTTTGTCTGGGCCACATCCGAGGCGGCCAGAAGGACTTTCGTCTTCCAGGTTTCCAGCTCTTCCCCGGGGATCAAGCCCGGATTTTGGGTAATGACCGTTTGCCGACGTTTCAATCCTGCTTCGGCATCGGCCTTGGCGGCCAGGGCTTTTTCCGCCGAGGCTTGGGCGGATTCCAGGGCCAGCTTGTATCGCTCGGTTTCGATTTCGACCAGGACCTGTCCCTTTTCGGCGAAGCTTCCTTCGCTGAACAGAACCCGGTCGACAGCTCCCGAGATGCGGGCCGTGACCTGGACCTTTTCAAAAGCCTCGATGGATCCGACCGCGTTGACGGAATAGATCAAGGCCTGGGTTTGAACGGGATCGATTTCGACCGGGAATTGCGTCTGCTGGCCGGGTTTCGGCTTGGCCGCAGGGGCTCCGGCCGCGCCCGGCTCTTTTTCGCAGCCGGCGGTCAAGACAAGAAGAAAAGCGGCGAGGGCGAACCAACACGTTTTGTTTTTCAACGGACCGGCTCCTTTCCAAACGGATCGAGGCCGAGGGCGGCTTCGAGATTGAGAAACGCGATTCCCAGGTTGAACCGTTGGCGGACCTGGGCGACTTCGGCTTCAAACAAGCGGACGGTGGAATCGGCGACCTCCAAAGCGGTCGCCAAGCCCTGGCGGTAAAGCTCCGAGGTTTCCTGGGCGTTTTTCCGGGCGACATCCAGGGCCACCTCGGCCTGCTTTAAGGCCGCGCGTTGGCTGGCCAGGGAGACCTGAGCTTCCCGGACGTCGACTTCAACGCCGCGGAGGGCGGCCTTCACGTCCAGTTCGGCGATCTTCACCATGGCCTTCTGTTCCCGGTGATCCGCGTTGCGGAGAAATCCATCGAAAACCGCCCACGTCAGGGTCAGGCCGAGGTTCCAGTTCCAGTTCCGCCCGGTCAGCCCGGCTTCGTTGGTATAGGTTGCTCTGGTGAAAAACGACAGCGAAGGGAACCAGGCCAGGGTGGATTGAAGGAGAAGCGCCTGCTGGGCCTTGGCCCGCCAGCGAAGGGCGTTGAGATCCAAGCGGCGGATTTGAGCTTCCTGGATGAGATTTTCCGTTTTTTCAATCGATGGCGAATCGGGGGCGATCAGGAATTGGGGGGCGACGAGCGCCTTTTTCGCGGCCGCCGGATCGTTGATCAAATTCCCGAACTGGAGGATCATCGATTCCGATTGCCCCCCTCCCTGGATCACCGACATCTCGGCCGAGGCGAGCTCCAGCTCGGCCCGGGTCACATCGTTGACGGACACGAGGCCGGCCGCATAGCGGGCCTTGGCCGCCTCGAGATTCTGTTTGGCGTATGCGTAGCGGTGCTTGGATGCTTCCAGGACTTGGGCGGTGCTCAAGGTCGTCAGAAACGCCGATCCGACTTCAAACGACAATTGCCGCCGGCTTTCGGCCGTCGTGTATTCCTGGGCGGTTCGGCCGGCCCGGGCGTAATTAAAAGAAGGAATGTTGGCGGCGTTGAACAGGGTCAAGTTGAGGTTTCCGTTTCCGGAGATGGCATCGAAGCTCTGGACGACCACGTTCGAGTCGCCGATCTGGCGCGTGACGGCAAAGGGACGTCGGGTATACGTCACGTTCGTGTTGATCTGGGGGAAAAAGGCCGCCCGCGCCTGGGCTACGCGGGCTTGGGCCGCGGCGAGCTGCTCGCCGGCGGAAATCGCCCGTTCGTTCAGCTGGAGGGCGAGCTTGACGGCTTCCTCGAAAGTGAGGGTCGCGTCCTGGGCGGTCAAGTGGGCGGGAAGAAGAAGGGCGGCTAACATGAAAAGGTGAGTCTTTTTCATCGGATCCTCTCCAGGGAGGCAGATAGGATACCCTTCGACGGGCGGAGATTCAAGGCAAAATACAACATTAAAATTTTAGACGTCCGGCCTCGCGGTTTCTTCCTTCGGCTCTTCCATCGATTGACCGGGTTGTGAAGCCCGAGTAAGATCAGCGGTGAGCGGAGGAAGACCATGAGCGACTTGATCCGATTCGGCGTTTCCCTGGAGAAGGGCTTGCTGGCCCGGTTCGACCGGTACCTCCGGAAAAACAAGTGGGCCTCCCGGTCCGATGCCCTGCGCGACCTGATCCGGGCCGAGCTCGTGAAGCAGGAGTGGGCCGAGGGGGACGATGTCGCCGGCGCGGTGACCCTCATTTACGACCATCACCGCAAGGACCTTCTGGGCCGCCTCACCGACCTTCAGCACGATTACCAGCATGTGGTCCTGTCCACGCAACACGTCCACCTGGATCACGATCATTGTTTGGAGATTATCGCCGTCAAGGGGCGTCCGGAGGACATTCGGCGGCTGGCCGGGACTCTTCGGACGATCCGGGGCGTCATGCACGGAACGTTGACGATGTCGGCGACCGGAAAAAACCTCGACTGAAGATTCCAGGAGCCGGCGCCGGTCGGCGGGTCTTAAGATGAGCGGGGCAGGTAGGCCTTCTCGACGTATTCTTGGACCATCCGTCGCGTGCTGAATCGCGGGCCGAGGCCGGCCATGGACCGGCGGATCATCCGGATCCAGCGGCGCGGTATTCCGGCCGCGTCCCGGTCGTAAAAAACCGGGACCACTTCCTCGGTCAGGACGCGGAGGAGGTTGGCCGCGTCGCGCCGGTCCTGTTCCCCGACGTCGGCGGGATGGGAGTCGTCCCCGATGGCGAATCCGTTGGTCCCGTCATAGGCTTCCCGCCACCACCCGTCCATGATGCTGAGGTTGAGCGCCCCGTGAGCCGCGCCTTTCATCCCGCTTGTCCCTGAAGCCTCCAGCGGCCGGCGCGGGACGTTGAGCCAGATGTCGCAGCCGGAGACCATCGCCCGGGCGACTTCGACGTCGTAGTTCTCGATAAAAATCAGAGAATTGGCCAACGGCGAATGCTTGCTGAGGTGGACGACCTTCTGAAGGAGCCGCTTGCCTTCGTCGTCCCGGGGATGGGCTTTACCGGCGAAAACGAATTGGACCGGATGGTTGGCGTCTTTGGCCAGCTCGACGATCGCGTCCATGTCGTTGAACAGAAGGGTCATGCGCTTATAGGCCGCAGCCCGGCGGCCGAAGCCGATCGTCAGGGCCTCCGGGTCGAGGGCGACATCGCTCGGGAGATATTCTCCCGGGCCGAACCGCCGGCTTTGGATGTACAAGCGATGGCGGCAGAATTCGATCAACTTCCGCCGGAGAACATAGCGGAGGGCCCAGATTTCCTCGTCGGACACGAACGACGGATCTTCGGCCTTGGACCAGAACTCCGGCGAGTCGGCCTGGGCCGGCCAGGCCCCGTCGCCCCGGCGTTTCCAGAAGGCCCAGGTGGTCGGCGTCGACCAGGAGAGAAGGTGAACGCCATTGGTGATGTGTCCGATGGGGACATCGTCCTCGGCCTTCTCCGGCCAGAGGCAGTGCCACATCGAGCGGCTGACCCGTCCATGAAGCGCGCTGACGCCGTTGGCCGTCCGGGCCGTCTTCAGGGCCAGGACGGTCATGCAGAAGGGCTCGCTGTCGTCGGCCGGATTGATCCGTCCCAGACCGAGGATTTCCTTCCGGCAGTTTTTAAAGGCCTTGAAGTATTTCGAAGCCGCGTATTCCAGGAGGTCGGTGTTGAACCGGTCGTGACCGGCTTCGACGGGCGTATGGGTCGTGAAGACGCATTCCTCCCGGGTCGCGGCCAGGGCGGCCTCGAAGGCCATCCCGGCGGCCAGCTTCTCCCGAATGAGCTCCAGGGCGAGGAAGGCGGCGTGCCCCTCGTTCATGTGGAAGACGGAGGGCTCGATCCCCATCTTCCGCAGGAGACGGATGCCGCCGATGCCCAGGAGAAGCTCCTGCATGATCCGGTTGGAATTGTCGCCGCCGTAGACGTGCCGGGTCAGATCCCGAACCTGCGTCTCGTTTTCCGGCAGATCGGTGTCGATCAGGTAGATGGGGATCCGGCCGACGTTGAGGCGCCAGGCCCGGAACTTGATTGACCCGAGGGCCAGGGACATCGAGGCGACGATCGGGATCCCGCTTTCGTCGACCGCCGGCTCGAGCGGGAGCCGCCGGGGGTCGAGGAGGGTGTTTGTCTCGACCTGCCAGTTTTCGTGGTTGATCGATTGCCGGAAATAGCCTTCGCGGTAAAACAGGCCGAGGCCGATGAAGCCCAGGCCGAGGTCGGAGGCCGACTTGGCGTGATCGGCCGAGAGAATGCCCAAACCGCCGGCGGCGATGGGCAGGGATTCGTGAAAGCCGTACTCGGCGCTGAAATAGGCCACCGGCCGCTCGGCCAGGGCCGGGGCGTGCTCTAGGCCCCAGGTCCGCTCGTCGGCCATGTAGGATTCGAACGATTCGAGAACGGATTTGACCTTGGCCGCGAAAATCGGATCCCGCAGGCGGACCCGGAGCTCGGTCGGCGAGACTTCCAGCATGACTTCGACGGGGTTGTGCTGGAAATAGCGCCAGGAGTGGGGGGAAAGCTCTTCGAAGACGGCCTGGGCGTCCTGGTTCCAGGTCCACCAGAGGTTGCGGGCCAAGCGGTTCAGACCGGCTGCCAGTACCGACGTCTGCGTGTGTCCGTTCGGATGAGTCAATGACACCTCGTTTGTTCCGGCCGATCGAAGGCCGCCCGGAAAACGCCGTCCATCATAGTATGTCCGGGTTTTCGTTTCAATCCCTTTTCTTGGCTTCGCACCCCCCGGCCGGGATTTTCGAAGCACCGAGAATTCAGCCTCAATGAGTGTCGCCAATCATTCTGAACCAGAACGTCCCTTGAGCCGTTTATCGCTTTCCGGGGTAAGAAGAAATGTGTTAAAAAGGTGCCATGAACGCCGCATTTATGAGGATCGCCATCAACGAAGCCCGCAAGGGATTTCGGAAAGGGGAGGGGGGGCCGTTCGGCGCCGTCGTTGTCATCGACGGCCGGATTGTGGCCCGGGCCCATAACCGCGTTCTTGCCGCCCATGACCCGACGGCCCATGCCGAGGTCATGGCTATCCGCAAAGCCGGACGGCTCCTCGGCCGCTGGCATCTGCCGGAGGCCGAGCTCTATGCGACCTGCGAACCGTGTCCAATGTGCCTGGCGGCGATTCATTGGGCCCGGCTCCGGCGCGTGGTTTTCGGCTGCACGAGCGGGGATGCGGCCCGGATCGGATTTGCCGACAAGCTTTTTTTCGACTCGCTCGGGCGACTCCGAGGGCTCCATGTCGAAGTGGTTCCCTTTCTCCGGGACGAATGTCTGCCGCTTTTCGAGGAATGGTCCCGCCGGCCGGACCGGATCGTTTACTAGCGTCGGGTCACGGAGATGTGCGGTTGCAGCCCGCGAATCATCCAGGTTGCGTCCGGGTCGACCCTTTGCCTTTGCGGCGTTTCTCTTCGTACATCCGCTTGTCCGCCCGGTCCAGGAGATCGTCGATCGTCGACGGATTCTCAGGATCGAACCCGGCGACTCCGGCGCTGAAGGACAGGGTGAACGGGCAAACCCCGGACCGGTTGAATTCCGCGGTTTTTTCATGGAACCGGTTGATGGCCGCTTTCAGGCCTTGGGGGGATGACGAAATAGGAAAGACGGCGAACTCGTCTCCGCCGAGGCGGCTTTTGATGTCGGATCCGCGGAAAACGGACTTGATGATTTCGGCCGCCCGGACGATGGCCTCGTCGCCGGAAACGTGCCCGAAGGTGTCATTGATCTGCTTGAGGTTATCCATGTCCAGGAAGAGCAGGTGCATCGGGCTCTTGTTCCGGGCGGAGAGGTTCATGTATTCCCGACCGATCGTCAGGAATCCCCGCCGGTTGTAAAGCCCGGTCAGGGCATCTTCGAGGGAATCCGACTCCAAGCGCTGGATCAGGTCGCGGCGCTCAAGATTGAAATGATAAAGCGAATCGAGCATCCCGTTGATCGAGACGGCCAAACCCGAAATCTCGTCTCCGCCTTCCACGGGGACGAGGGCGGCTGTTTCGGCGTTGGTGTCCACCGTCTTGACGAATGCGGCCAGCTTGGTGATCCGGGAGATGGCCAGCTTCTCGACCAGGATCCCCCCCATCAGGAGGATGAGAAGCCCAAGAACGACGATGATGCCGGCGAACGTCCTCCAGCTTTGGCGGAATTGTTCGTAGAACACTCTGGGCCGCTCGAAGGAGAAGACCAGGGCCGGGTGGCCCGCGGTGTCCTTGGCCTGGATAATCCCGGCGATGGATTCCTCCGAGACAGGATAAACGGCCGTTCGCCGCCCGGGTCCGCTGTCCAGCAGAGCCCGGATATCCGCCGGGACGTCGTCCTTGCCTGCCGGCCGGCCGCGCAAGTCAAGCCCGGCGAGATGGCCGATTTCCTTAAGGAAGGCGGCGTCGATTTGCCGGGCCGCGATCAGGATGCCCTTTCGGAAATCCGGACTCACGTTGACCGCGGCCGGATGGGAGACGAGCAGGAAGGGAATATTGTCGAAGGTCATGACCCAGGCGTTCGGTTCCGAGGAGGCCGCGCTCGGGGCCATGGGTTTTTCCGAACGAAGGTGCTCCGCGAAATCCCCGGGAAGCGGGATCTCCAAGCCCGTCTTCCGGTCAAAATGACGGGCTTGGAGGATGTTCCCGTCCGGATCGAGAAAGCCGAGGATGTCCATCCGGTAAAGGATGAAAACGGAAGCGGCCCCTTTGACTTCCAGAGACGTCGGCGAAACCTTTCCCTTCGGGGTCAGGATGTTGACCGCGTCCGCCCAGAACGAAATGGTGTTGGTGTCCCGGTCGAATCGATTAATCTCGTTGTGAAGGGCGGCCACGACCCGGCCGATGTCCGCCCGGATCGCGTTCTCCTCCCGGGCCAGGACCTCGGCCTGGCGCAGCTTGTGTCCAAAGAAGATGGCCAGGGAGAGGAGCACCAGCATCGAAATCCCGAGGGCGAGCAGGACTTTCCGGCGGATGGTCATCGGTTTTCCTTTTCCGGTTCCCCGAATAAGGGATCAAGTTAGCCCGAAATCGGGCACATGTCAACGGCCGGATTTTGCCGGGGATTCGCAGGCAGGCCTGTCCGCGGCTTTCTTGGCCTTCGAGATGAATTCCATGATCTCGGGGCCGAAGGGCATATGCCCGCCGAAGTCGTTGCCCGTCTTCCAGGCGTGCTGATACGCCTGTCCGATCTTCTGCTTGAGTTCGGGATGCCCGCCGTAGGCCGCGTCGAGATGCTCGGTCCAGCGCCGGGCCAGATCCTGGGCGACGGGGCCCGCCGGGTCAGCCTTCAGGTTCGCTTGAACTTCTTCGATCAGGGCGGTCCATTTGTCCTGATAGGCTTTCATCGCCTCCGGGCTGTACCCCTTTCCGATTTCCTCGAATTCTTTCATGTCGGCCTCGGAAAAGAACTTCTTTGTCCATTCCTGCTTGTTCTGTTCGTTCATTTTCAGCTCCTCCATGATGCGGATCAGTTTTGTCCAGTCGATCCGGCCGCCGGTCGCAAAATCGGCCGCGGTTTCGCGGAGCGCCCGGGATGCCCGCGTCAGGCGCGCGATCTCGCGCTCGACGGCTTCGACTTGGACGGCCAGGGCCCGGGACACGGCATACCGCGGCCGGGCCAGGATCCGGCGGATTTCCTCCAGCCGGAAGCCCATGAACTTCAGTGTCACCACTTGCTGCATCCGGAGGAAGTCCCGCTCGGCGTAGACGCGGTACCCGTTGCGGGCCCGCCGCCTCGGCCGGAGCAGGCCGATCCGGTCATAGTGGTGAAGGGTACGGACCGTGACGTGGGTCAGTTGGGCGAATTCCTTCACCTTGTAAGTGGTTCGGCTCATGGTTCACTCGTGAATCATCCATGTTGGGTCCGCTGAGATCATAAACCCTGACGTAACGTCAATGTCAAGCCGGCAGGATGTTGCGGAAAAAACAGAAAGGCCGGTCAGCGCCGGTAGAGGAAGACGGTGTGCTCCTTGGCTTCCGAGTCCCGGACCACGGACGAGGTGACTTCCTTGTCCTCCCAGCCCGGGATCATGTAGTTGTGGGTGACCACGAACACGCCGGGCGTGAGCTCTTTTTCCAGCTTGGGCCGGAGCAGCTCGTTGCTTTCGGGAAGAAGGTACATGGTGACGACCGAAGCCTCGGAGATGTCCACCTTGGTCGCGTCGGCCAGCTCGAACCGGACCAGCTTCTCAACCCCGGCGGCCTTGGCGTTGATCTTGGATTCCCTGATCCGTTCGGGCTCGATGTCGATGCCGACGCCCCGGGCCCCGTAGGTCTTGGCCGCGTAGATCACGATCCGGCCGTCTCCGCAGCCGATGTCGTAGACGACCGAATTCTTCGAGACCTCGCCCAGCTTGCACATCTCGGCGATGACTTCCGGCGGCGTCGGGACGTAGGGGGCCAGGTCGACCGCATCCTCCCGGCCGTGGGCCCCGACCCAGATGTCGGTGTTTCCGGCGCTGTCGTACCGGAAGGAATAGGGCTTTCCGGGGAACAGGGAATAGGTGACCTCGACGCCGTGCTTGAGGTAGGAAATGATGACCGTCTGGGGGGACGGATACCGGTCGATCTCGTCCGGAAGGAGGACGCGTTCGTCGCCCGCTCCTTCCGAGCCATAGGCCCGGAGCTTGTAGTGGACCGGCTTCTTGGTAACGTTGCGGATGGTGATTTCGCGCGGCCCGACGCCGAGGAAAGCCTGGGCCGGCTCCTGGGTGATGGTCGTCGCCGACGCGGCCGGCCCCCGGCTGCCGATATAAATCAACACGGCGGCCGCCAGGCAAAAGACGACGGCCAGCCCGATCATCAGTCGCTTATTCATCGGTGCACCTTCCGGTTGAAATTCCCTCCGGCAAGTTCCATTGTGTCCCAAGAGGCGGAGCCGGGTCAAGCGGGCACTCTTGAGAGGGAACCCGGCCCTATTGGAGAGAAACCCGGAAAAGGGTTTCTCTCCTGGCCTTGCCGTCCTACGCGACTCTTGGGAGCTAGGGCAACGGGCGGCGGGAAACCCGCCAGCCCTGCTCACCCTCCAAGGAAGCCTGAGGCCATGGCCCATTTTAGGCTATGTTCCCCATGAATGTATGCGTGAATTCCGATCGAGCGGCGGGCGGTTGACAAACGCCCCGTCCGGCCGTACATTATAGAATGTAATCATTACAAACTAGAGGAAAGGAAAGCCCGATGATCCCCACCCGCATCCGCGATCTCATGAACGAGCAGATCAAGCACGAGCTGGAGTCCTATTACATTTACCTCTCCATGGTCGCCTACTTCCATGAGCAGAACCTTGATGGGATGGCCCACTGGATGCGCGTCCAGTCCCACGAGGAGACGACTCACGCGATGAAATTCTTCGATCATATCATCGACCGGGGCGGCGAGGTGGGCCTTCTCGACCTCAAGCAGCTGAAGAAGACCTGGTCCTCGCCCCTGGAGGCCTGGAAAGACGCCTACGCCCACGAGCAGTTCGTCACCTCCAAGATCCATGGCCTCCTCAAAGCCGTCCGGGAAGAGGGCGATTTTGCCGCCGAGCCGATGATGGACTGGTTCGTCAAGGAACAGATCGAGGAAGAAAAGAACACCGACGGAATCTCACGCCAGATGGAGCGCGTCGGACAGAGCAAGGACGGGCTTTATATGCTCGACAAGGAACTGGCCGCCCGGGCCTGGCCGGCCGGCTCGTGCTTCGATCCGATCTCTTATAATACTCCCGGAACCTGAGTCCCTCCAACCGATTATTGCTTCGCCGGTTCCCTTCGGAATAAGATAAGGGAGCTTTCTATTCCCTGTCTTCCGGAGGCCCGCATGTCCGGCATTCGTCGCCTTTCCCGGCGTTCTTTTCTGAAAACCGCTTTCGCCGCTGCGGCCGGGGTCACGATCGTCCCCCGCCGCGTCCTGGGAGGGCCAGGCTACCTCGCTCCCAGCGACGAGCTGACCAAGGCTATCATCGGCGTCGGGGGCATGGGCCTGGGCCATATCACCTACGAAGGGTCCCGGTTGCGGGCTGTCTGCGATGTCGATGCGTCCCACCTCCGGACCGCCCTGGACGCGGCTGGGCCCGGGGTTCGCGGCTATCATGACTTTCGGGACATCCTGGCCCGGCCCGATATCGACATCGTCCACATCGCGACGCCCCCGCACTGGCACGCGCTCATGGCGATCGCCGCGGTCGAAGCGGGCAAGGACGTCTGGTGCGAAAAGCCCCTCACCCGGACGATCGGCGAGGGCCGCCGGCTTGTGGAGGCGGTCCGCCGGACCGGGCGGATGCTCCGGGTCAACACCTGGTTCCGGTTCCAAGACCGGTATTACGGATTCGGGACGACGGTCAAACCCCTGAAAAAAGCCCTCCGGGCGGACCTCCTGGGCTGGCCGGTCAAAGCGACCCTGAATGCGGCGACCGGCTTCGACTGGAAGTTCTATTGGAGCGGAAAAACCTATCTTCCGCCCCAACCGGTTCCCAAGGAGCTCGATTACGACTTTTGGCTCGGCCCGGCGCCCTTCAAGCCCTACCATCCCCACCGGGTCCACCAGACGTTTCGGGGATACTGGGATTATGATGGCGGAGGGCTCGGGGACATGGGGATGCATTACCTGGACCCTGTGCAGGACCTTCTGGGCAAAGACGGCACGAGCCCTGTCGAAATCGTCGCCGATGCGCCCCAGCAGCATCCGGATGCCTGCGGCCGGTGGCGCCGGGTGAGCTTGAAATACGCCGATGGGTGCGAGATTGTCCTGGACGGCGAGAATAAGGAGATGACGGCCCCGTTCCTGGAAGGTCCCAAGGGGAAGATCTTCCGGGGCCTTCAGTCCGACATTCCGGATTTCGCCAGGATCGTCGCCGACCTTCCCGATCCCGACCCCGGAGTGACGGATTTCTCCGAATCCGTCCGGACCCGGGTTAAGTTCGCCCTCAACGAGGATAACGCCCATCGTTCTTGCACGATCGTCAACCTGGCGAAAATCGCCGTCAGGTTGGGTCGGCCTCTCCGCTTTGATCCGGTCCGGCAGACGTTTCCCGACGATCCTGAGGCCAACCGCTGGATCGACGAACCGATGCGCGCGCCCTGGCATCTTCAAGGAGCCGGACGATGAAGACACGGACGCTCGCCCTTTTTATTGCGCTATTTCTGGCGGCAACTCTTCCGCAGTCAGCCGGGCAGGTTCCGTTCGGCTCTCTCGCCGATCGCGTTTCCACCCTCCTCGTGAAATTTCCGGCCGAGACCGCAGCCGAGCGGGATGCGGCCGCTTCCGCGCTAATCGGGCTGGGAACGGGGGCCGTGGTCGATCTCTGCGGCCGGCTGGCCGAACCGGGGAAAGCCGACGACAGCCTGGTTCGCTTCGCCCTCGACGCCGTCGTCGTGCGGGCCGGCCGGCCCGGAGCGTTTGCCGAGAGGATTCCCGTGATCGACGGGATTCTCAAGTCCCTGGAAATGGTTAAAAACCCGGAAATAGCGACGTTCCTGGTTTCTCTTCTTCAGCGCGCCGGGCAGGCGGAGATCGTCAAGCCTCTGGCCCGTTTCCTGACCCGGCCGGAGATGGCGGGTCCCGTCGTTCGAGCTTTGGCCGCAACCGGGCTTCCGGAAGCCGCAGATGTCCTCTTGAAGGCCTTGAAAAAATCCCGCGGGATGATGGCCGCAACGATCATCCGCGGTTTGGCCGACCTGCGCAGCCGTGAGGCGACGCCTCTGCTGATGAACATGGCGGCCGTCGGCGATCCCGAAATCCGCTCGGCCGCCCTGGATGCCCTGGCCGATCTCGGCAACCCGGCCGCCCGTCCTCTGCTGGAACGAGTCCGGGTGGCCGCCTCGCATGCCGAACGGGCGACGGCCGCTTCGCGGCTGCTGCTTTTCGGCCGGCGCCTGGCTGAATCGGGCCGAACGCGCGACGCGGCGGCAATCGCGCGCTCCCTGCTTGCCGGCTATTCCGCTCCCGGGGAGGAGCATATCCGGTCGGCCGCCTTGACCCTTTACTTG
>Ga0105099_10000332_pt1 | contig 32456 bp, 24 predicted proteins | sample PPLLak3cmMay2015_2_FD_79138 | JGI IMG/M metagenome (GOLD analysis project Ga0105099, IMG submission 79138) | Freshwater sediment microbial communities from Prairie Pothole Lake near Jamestown, North Dakota, USA - PPLs Lake P8 Core (1) Depth... | ecosystem: Environmental > Aquatic > Freshwater >... | reverse complement strand
GGTATCGGGGCGGAATTCTTTGATGAGGTCGTCGAGGAGGGCCTGGTATTGGGCGGGGTCCTCGTTGAGGTATTTGGAGCGGATGACGACGTCTTTGGCGAAGAAGCCGTATTTGGTGGCGTTACGGGCGACGGTTGCTTTGCCTTCGGGGGTTTTGGGGCCGGTGGATTTCTGAGCGTTTTGGATGTTGGCCGTGAGTTGTTTTTTGGAAACGGGCATAGTTATAGCCTCCTTTCATATAAGGAGAGCGCCGAATTTTCACCACCGAAGTTGTAGTGATTTTGTGGGGGGGGGAGATAATTAGATAAATATAGATATTTTCTCTTCGAGAAAATCCCGGCAGGAGCGCGGGGCTCCTGCCCTACAAAAGGGAGAGCTTTGAATTTTCACCACCGAAGTTGTCGTGATTTTGCGGGGGATATATGAGAATCGACAATCGAGATTTGAAAGATGCCCCTTAATGTGCGCGGCAGATGTCCTCATCTGCCCGTTCTCCTCAAATCGCCACTACCCACCCTTAACGCGGCCCGCTTTCTCTTTCTCCTTGACACGGTCACCCCCTTAATGTGCGCGGCAGATGTCCTCATCTGCCCGTTCTCCTCAAATCGCCACCACCCTCCCTTAACGCCGCCCAACTCCTAATTCTCCTTGACACTCCCCTCCAGAAATTATTATGTTACAACGGGCTTCGGGGACACCTCGTCCGTTCCCCCCTTAGACGGACGATCCCGACGTCGGAGAATTGCATGGCGCTTGCATGATATCCGCAGCCCCGGGAGATCGGATAGTAGACAGGATATTATAAAACAAAGAAAAATTATAAGTAAGGCTGGATTTGTTCCGTAACCTAAAGGCAATACGCAGGGGCCAAAAACTCGCCGAAATCACATGTAAAATTACATCAGAGATTGTAAATTTCCTTATTTATTCGGGTAAAGAAATAGGTACTCTTGATACTACTCTAGTGTTGCTCCAGATAAATTCCTTTATAAGATTTTGCAGTTTCGTAAAGGCATTACCTCGATCTGATATGGAGACGGGATTAATTATTAATAACTCAAACGACATTATACATGATTGGCTGCAGAAAATTTGGTCGGAAACTTATACTAAAGCCCAATTGAGTGATACAATTACAACAGTAATGAATGAAATGGAGCCGCATTTTTTAGAGTGGACGAAGCAATTTCATGAAAGAAATAGTCTTTTGCAGGGCCGTCCGCTTGAACAGATATTTCCGAAAGCAATCGATATTACGATTAACAATCTTAATGAAATTCTGGGCGACCGACAAGAGGATAATATTAGTAATGAGATTAGGAATATGATTATTCGAAGCATGAAAGAATTGCGTTGAACCGGTAACCCACGGCTTGCCGTGGGAAATTATGGTCATGCACTATCCAGGGATTATGAGATGCACTGCCGGATATCATATTGACAATAAGCATGTTTGAGTAGTAGTATGTTGCCTGAGAGGAAAACCCCACAGCAAGCTGTGGGATACCGGATAGCACATTTATAAAAAAGGTGAATCTTTAAGATAAAGATTGATGCACATGATTAAAATCATCAAATATCCTGAATTATTAAATCCCGACTATGTGGGTAAGAGGTGGTGGATAAGAACATTAATATTAATTATATACATAGGTATCTTTTCGGTACTAGGAGATGAGTCATATTCAAATAATTACTCTCTAATAAAAACAGTTTACTTATCGGCAATATTCATAATACCCGTAACTATAATCATATTATGGGCAATAAGAAATCTTTTCCTAAGAAGGCATCTTCAATTTGGCTTTTTTACTCTGATGTTTATTTTTATAGGGGGTTGCGGGTCTGTTCTATATAATGGAGCTGAAAATAGATATAATACATATATCGAATCTAAAGATTTTCAAGATCAACTAAAGCAAATTCAAGCAACTCTTGAAAGAGAGGAGTTGCCTTATACATCCTCTGAGGAAATGCAAGACTATTTATTATCGAAATTTCCCCTATTGGATGGGTATTTAAGGGAGCTTTGGAAATATAAGTGCATTAGAAGTGCTTCCGGTCTATATGGATTCCTATTATTAATTATTTATTTTGTATTTGTTATAATTTATGAATGGAAAAAACGACACCTAGATAGCAATAAGGTAATCATAACATAGAATACTGTTGCTCCGGGGTGATATAAATGAAAAGATGCCCTAACTGCGGTAAGTATGTTCAAGATGATGCACTTAAATGCAAGTATTGTTGGGGAGAATTGAATGCATCAAGTAAGATAATTGAAGAGGCTAACCTCGGAAAGTCGATTATTAAGTATGGCACTTTAAAAAAGATATATATTCATGAATTTGGATTTCGGATCAGAGGAATTAATAAAAATATACAGTATTTGTGGACCGATGTAGATTATATAGAATATGTTTGGTCGAAAACTACCATAAATGTATTGGCATATAATCATGATTTTTCGCTTAAATTTGTGATGAAGCAGGAAAATCTGACATTTACAGAGGAGTGGAATCCTGGTTCCATTTATATAGACATATCAGACTATAAGATTAAAAAGCTACTTTCAAGTATTGCAGGGCTCGGCATAGAGATTAGATAGTATAATTGAACACAAATATCATATAGCCATATGGGATTCCTAAACCGTTTATTTCACAAACATCTTTCTATTAAGTGTCTTGGTTGTGGAAACATAATCGATTGTAATTTCAAACGCCCTGCGGGTGAGCCGGAATTTAGGTTTATTAGCTGTCCAAGCTGCACTCTAATAAACGCAGCACAACACGATTTACCAACTAGATTCGACCTGATGGAGTTATCTGCACTGGTAGAAGAGATCTGGGATATTCAAAGCAAAGAAAACGATATACACCAACGTTTCCTGACAAAAAGTGAATGTGCACAAATTGTTAGAGCGATACTGAAAAGAAAAGGTGGCGTATGGTGGGAATTCTATGAAGACAAATGATTTTATTAATCTAAATGTGTTCAAGAAATTGGTTAACCGGTAACCCACGGCTTGCCCGGAAATTTATGATTATGCACTATTTTGGGATTATGAGTTGTACTGCCCGATATCATATTGGCAATCGTCGCATATGAGCCCTAACATGTTTCCTGAGATAAATGATCCGCAGCAAACTGTGGAAACCAGACTCATTGGGATACTGGATTGATGAAACATAGGAAGCAACACTATATACCTGTATCGTACCTATCGCCTTGGTGTGATCCAAGTTGCCCACCCAAATATACGCCTTACATCTGGGTATTTGAAAAAGATAGTAAAGTCGGTAAGAAGAAGGCACCCCAAAATGTCTTTTATGAATCCGATATGTACACAATAAGCGATGAAAAGAGGAAAAGAAATCTGAGAATTGAAAAGGGCTTTGGATGCTTAGAACAGGATTTTGTGAGTGTCAGAGATATGAAACTCCACTGTAATCGGATATTGAATGAAAATGATATAACAACAATTTGCCTGTACATTGCTGCAATGAATTCGCGAACCAGAAGTTGGCTAGATCATATATCTAATGAATTCAATTGTATTTTGAATAAAATGAATGAGTTGAACGAATTCATGAAAACCAAAACCAAAAACCAAAGGAAGAGTCTTGCCGAAGGTCTCCGAATTGGAGGGGATACTGATAATAGATCTAGCCTTTCATATGACCAGGTAAAAAGAATAGTGGAAAATCCGGTGGATACGGTAATGCTTGCTCGTATTCAGGCGGAGGCTGAATTATTTAGAAAGCTAGACCTCGCAATTTTTACGACAAATTCAGAATCCGGCTTTATTACCTCAGATAATCCTTGCGTTTGGTTCGACCCTGAAGCCCATAAAAGACCGTTTTTATTAAATCAGCCATCATTGGCGTTTAAAACGATTAAAATAACGATGCCCGTATCTCCAACCCACTGCATTTTATTAAATCGTATGAGTCTGAATGGCTACATTCAACTTGACAACCTGGCAGTCCGCGAGTTGAACAGGAGGCATCGTTCCTACTGCATAGATTGCTTTGTAGTTAATCAGAATTATGTGGATGAATTTTGGTTTAATGAAACCGGTAACCCACGGCTTGCCGTGGGAAATTATTCATTGCCGAAATGGATATGGCGCTCACGGAACCCAGAAATTCAGGTCTTAAGTCGAAGTAATATCGTTTTCGAAACTCGGTCTTTTAATTTACTCCAAGGTCGAAATTGGTGATCTTAATCTAAATTTAAAGGTCTTGTGATTATCCTTTGGCGATATACGGAGGTCTTTTCTTATTGACAAAACTAACTGCTTTAGTAAAAGAATTTGTAGTTTAACCCATTCCTCATTTGTCGGCTCTGTAGGACCATCTATTTTTTCTGTAGCCATTTTTGAAATATCAATCCTGTATTTGATCTGCCAATTATAATAAAATTCGAATAGTACATCCGTGATTTCTTGCGGCGCAATTAATGTGATAATATTCGCAGACGCGGCAAATTGTCCGAAGGCTTTATTCCGATCTTCTGGATCACCAAGGAGTTCGGTAATTGAATTTAACAATTCGCCATAATACCTTATTTTATCCTTTCGCCATTCAGCTTCTAATTGCATTTTTCTTGTATACCTATATGTAAGATAGGAGGAAGCCATCGCCACTATTATAGTACCTAATACTGTTATTATGGCTATAAGGAATTCAGAGCCAAATCCCAAATTATTAAGATTAACTAACGACGAATCCATAAATAAGAATAACATTTCAATTCCTGTATTCAAAGTCGATTCTACCATCCCACCTGCTTGCGGTCTGAAATCCTCCACGCAATTTCGCTACAACATCAATGGTGAAAATTCACCGCTCCCCTTATGTAGAAAAGGAGCGTTTTATGGGTTGGTCAACGAAACGGAAAAGGGGGGGAGATTGCGACGTCGTCCCGAAACGCAAACGCCCGGGGCGGGACGAATCGCAATGACGGATACAGGCAAGCGACAGGTCTCCGCTCGCAAAGCCTCGCTAAGGAACCGACGCAACTGCTTAAGGTGCCCGGTGTCGGGTTTCTCGCTCGTTCCGCAGGACGGAACTCGCTCGGAACACCGACCTACCATTCACATGCGGGGAACGGGGAATAAACGATATGTCAATTATGAAAAACAAACCCATTTTATTGGACTATGCTGGGTGGCATGAGGTTACGGAGGGCCCCATCAGAGGATTGTCGAAACCGTAAAGGTTTCGACCTACCATTGAGATGTCCGGTGTCGGGTTTCTCGCTCGTTCCGCAAGACGGAACTCGCTCGGAACGCCGACCTACCAAATTACTATTTCACTTTCACAGAAACGGGGAAAAACGATATGCCAATTATGAAAAACAAAGCCATTTTATTGCACTATGCTGGGTGGCATGAGGTTACAGAGGGCACCATCGGAGGATTGTCGAAACCGTAAAGGTTTCGACCTACCATACTACCAAACTGGAGACCGGGAGGGGGCTGCCTCGCAACAAAAAAGCCCCCGGAGAAATCCGGGGGCCGAAACTCAGTACCGAGCGCCGAGGCTACTTCTGCTTCTTACTCAGCCTGCGCCCCTTTTTGGGGGGAAGGGTCCCATTGTTATCCGATTCCGCCGAGGCCTTGAATTTCAGCGCCAGCCGCTCCAGCTCCTTCTGCACCAGGTGATAAATCGAGCCGCGAGTGTAGTTGTCGCCTCTGAGCTGTACCCCCGCTTTCCGCCCGGTCAGGATTTCAATTCCCTCCTCGACCGTCGAAACGGGATAGATATGGAATTTTCCTTTCGCGACCGCCTCAACCACCTCGGATTTGAGATGTAGGTCGTCGACATTCTGAACGGGAATAATGACTCCCTGCTTGCCGGTCAGGCGTTTCGCTTTGCAGACGTCGAAGTATCCTTCGATCTTATAGTTGACTCCGCCGATCGGCTGAATTTCGCCGTACTGGTTGACCGATCCGGTCACGGCAATCCCCTGATCGATGGGGACATTGGCCAGTGACGACAGCAGGGCGTAAATTTCGGTCGACGAAGCCGAATCGCCGTCGACTCCGGAATAAGACTGCTCGAAACAGATGGAGGCCGACATCACGATCGGTTTTTCCTGGGCGAATTTGCCCCGCAGGAACCCGGTCAGAATCTGCACCCCCTTGTTGTGAATCGGCCCCGACAGGTCGGCTTCCCGTTCGATGTTGACGATACCGGCCCGGCCGACTGAAGTCCGCACGGTGATGCGGGTCGGTCTCCCGAAACTGTACTCGCCGTTGCCGTACACCGCGAGTCCGTTGATGATACCGACCTTCTTGCCGGAAGTATCGACCAGGATGGTGTTCTTTTCGAACATCTCCTGAACTTTGGTTTCGATAAGATTGACTCGTTCGATACGCATCAGAATCGCCTGGGCGACATCCTTGCCGGAGACTTTGCGGCGGTTCTGGTCGGCGGCCCAATATCCCGCTTCGCGCACGATATCGGCGATGTTGGTGAAGCGCGTGGTCAGCTGGTCCTTGCGTCCGGCGAGGCGGCTGCCGTACGCGATGATTTCCTCGAGCGCCGAATTATCGAAGGCCGGGAGGTTTTCGTCGTCGATGATTTTCCTGACGAACATCGCGTAATCTTTCAGGGCCTTGCGGTTCATATCGACGACATAATCGAACTCGGCCTTGACCTTGAAGATCTTGCGGAAATCCTCCTCGTTCTCCCACAGATAATGGTAAATCCAGCGTTCGCCGATCAGCACCACTTTTACGTCAATGTTAATCGGTTCCGGTTTCAGCGACGACCCCGCCATCATGTAGAAGGGGTCGTATCCCGCGATTTCGATACACCCGGTCAGAAGCGCCCGTTTCAGGGGTTTCCAGACGCCCGGCTCGGTGAAGAGGTCGAGGGCGTTGATAACCAGGAATCCTCCGGAGGCGTTCAGAAGCGATCCTCCTTTGATGCGGGAGAAATCGGTCCGCCAGTAGCCGAAGCGGTCGACCACTCGTTCGGTGGTTCCGAACAGGTTGCGATAGGAGGGGGAGAATTCGATGACGACCGGGGTTTTTGAGGTTTCGGAATTATCCAGAATCAGGTTGACCATGAATTCTTCGAACGGTTCCCGCTGCCGGAAAGCCGGCGCTTCTTCTTCGCCGCGCCGCGGGCGGGCGGCTTTGAAGCGGTCGAGGTCGCTGGCCAGGGCCTCCATGACCTTGGTGAGGTAACCGCCGGTTTTTTCATCGGGATATTTCTTCTTGAGCGTTTCGATTTTATCGATAATTAACGGGGCCATAACCGAGAAGTCGAGTTTTTCGAGGGCTTCATCCATCTTGGCCGCCAGTTTTTTGGATTCGCTCGCGACCTGCTCCATATCTCTTCTAAGTTTGAGGTAGGTGCGGTCAAGATCGTCATATCGGGATTGCGAAAACTTGCCTTCCTTGACCAGGCGTTCCAGCTTTTCCATGGCGGCCGGTTCATTGTCTATGATGGGCTGGAGATCGTTGCGAATCATATTCGCCGACTGGAGCTGAACCATGACAAAGCCGGCGTCGTTCATCTTTTTCTCGAAGTTCATCAGGAGGTTTTTCTGGCGGTCGGAAAAGTCCGAAGCGATGCGATTGCGCTTATCCTTATAATCTTCGCTGGAATAAACTTTGGGAACCGCTTTGCGGAGCGAGCTTATCATGTATTCGACGTCCTTTTTGAACTGCCGGCCGGTCCCGGCTTTGAACATTAAAGCGATAGGGTTGTCGGGATCGTCGAAATTGTTGACATAGCAGACGTCCATAAGATCGGTTTTGCCCGAATGGAGGTCCTGGAGGAGGAGTTTTATCGTAGTAGTGCGTCCAGTGCCGGTCAGCCCGGTTACGAATATGTTATAGCCTTTACTTTTAACTTTAAGTCCCAAATTGATGGCGCGGATCGCCTTTTCCTGACCGATGATGGCAGTGAGGGGTTTGATATCGTCGGTGGATTTTATTCTCAGGGATTTCAGGTTGAATTGTGGTCCCAGGTCCTTTGCTTTAAGCTCTTTAAACTTTTTGGCCGGCATGCATCCTCCGCAAAATAGAGTTTGGATTCAATATATAAATTGAAGGTCTAAAAACAAGGGCGACTTGACAGAAGACAGGTCTGTATATATATTTATCCCGGCTGAAAATTATGGCGGTATCGTCTAGTGGCCCAGGACGGGGGATTCTCAGTCCTCAAACCGGGGTTCGATTCCCCGTACCGCTACCATATTCCAGAATACCTGCCGGGATCGGCGGGTATTTTTTTGCCAAATCGTAATTCATTGTTGATTTTTGGATAGAAACGAATAAATTGATATTGTGAAAAAAGTAACAAACTCTGTTTTGAGCTTATTCGATATGCGGTATTTTGGCGCGATAAATTCCCCAGTTTTTAAACAGGGCGGGAGGTAAGGCATGCGCTATTTTGAACATAATAATAAAAAATACCGGGTGGATGCCAACGGCTATCTGCTTTACCCGGAAGACTGGGACGAGGATTACGCAACCGGGATGGCGGAACAGCATAGGATTCCCGGGGGATTATCGGAGCGCCATTGGAAAGTGATTTATTTTATCAGGAATAACTTCGAGAAGATAAACGCTTGTCCGCTGATCTATGTTGCCTGTAAAAACAACCACCTCGGCCTGGGAGATTTGAAAAAGCTATTTCCGCGAGGATATATGAGAGGGGCCTGTAAGCTGGCCGGGATAACTTATCGTGCCGGGCAGCAGCAAGTCGACTGGATTGAAGAGAACATTACCTTTCATAGAAAAGATTATGAAAGCAAGGCCTATGAAGTCGACGATCTTGGTTTTTTGAAGGATCCGAAATCCTGGGATGAGAATTTCGCGCTGCACCGGGCGCATGAATTAACAATGCCCGACAGCCTGACCCAAAGGCATTGGGAAATAATCTATTACCTGCGGAATCGGTTTTTCGAGGACGGGGAAGTCCCCAATGTCTACGATACCTGCGAGGCCAACAATCTTTCGATCCAGGAACTGGAACAGCTTTTCCCGACGGGCTATCATCGCGGCGCGGTCAACATCGCGGGGTTGAGAGCCTTATAATAGAGTTCGGTTGTCGACGTTTCCTTTGAAAGGCTTCGGTTTTCCGGGCCTAATTTACCATTCCCGCATTTTCTTTTGCAACTTTGCCCGTTTTCAATCCGTTTAGGAATTATCTGCCTCACAAAATATGTATGACTATAAGGTTATCAAAAATTCAATGTTCCGGTATAAACGAAAGGAATCAATCATGAAGTCACTGTATACGGCTGTCCTGTTTTTTTTATTTTTGACGGCCTTTTCCACAAGCGGTATATGTTCGGATGATTTACCCGAACTGAATATCGAAAAATACGAATTACCCAACGGCCTCGAGGTCATTCTCCACGAAGACCACTCGATTCCGATAATTTCGGTCAACGTTTGGTATCATGTGGGATCGAAGAATGAAAAGCCGGGAAGGACCGGATTCGCGCATCTCTTCGAACATATGATGTTCCAGGGTTCCGAACATCATAATGTACTGTTCGACGAAGGTATCGATCGGTACGGCGGGAGCAACAACGGGTCGACCAATACCGATCGGACCAATTATTGGGAAAACCTTCCCAGTAATTATCTCGAAAAAGCTCTCTGGCTGGAGGCCGACCGCATGGGTTACCTTTTGCCGGCCCTGACCCAGGAGCGACTCGATAACCAGCGCAGTGTCGTGATGAACGAGAAACGGCAAAATTACGACGACCAGCCGTACGGACGGGTATCGGAAGTTGTTTCGGAACTGATGTTCCCCGGCGATCATCCTTATTCCTGGACGACTATCGGCAAGATGGAAGACCTGGCGGCGGCCAGTGTCGACGACGTCAAGGAATTCTTCAAAATGTATTATACGCCGAATAATGCTTCGCTCTGTATTGCCGGGGATTTCGATCCCGCTCAGGCCAAAGAGTGGGTCGAGAAGTATTTCGGTCATATTCCTCCCGGCCCTCCGGTGGATAGAATGGAAAAGTGGGTTCCGGAATTGACCGAGGAGATTAGGGCGACCATGGAGGATCGAGTCAAGCTGCCGCGGCTTTATATGGTTTGGCACACCCCGGGCCATTATTCACCCGGAGATGCCGAATTCGATTTATTCGCGGGAGTTCTTTCCGCCGGGAAATCTTCACGGCTTTATAAGGCACTGGTTTACGACAAGCAGATTGCTCAGGATGTTAATGCCTATCAAGCCTCTCGCGAGATCGGCAGTACTTTCAATATTGTCGTGACAGCCAAAGAAGGGCATACGCTCGAAGAAATCGAACAGGAAGTAGACAATGTGCTTAATGATGTCCTCAGCAACGGTATTACCGAGGATGAAATCATAAGGTCCCGAACCAATTGGGAATCGGTATTTATCAGGGCTCTTCAGAATGTCGGCGGTTTCGGCGGAAGAGCCGACCGCCTGAATGAGTACAACACCTTCCTGGGAGACCCCGGAATGCTCCAGTGGGATCGGGATCGATATTCCAAACCGACCGCGAATGGGGTTTTGTCATATGCGCGGGAATATCTGAAACCGGATGCCCGGCTGGTGCTGTATGTAACGCCGCAGGGAGATCTCGCTGAATCCGAAACCGGGACCGATATGGCAATTGAACCCGGCCCTCAGGAGGATCGCTCATTCAATCCGCCGCAAATCCAGAAGACGGTCCTTTCCAACGGTATGGAGCTATACCTGGTTGAAAACCACAAACTCCCACTAATACAGGCAAATATCGTAATTAAAAGCGGATGGGCTGCCGATCCGGCGGACCGTCCGGGAGCGTCATCGATGACCTCGGATATGTTGAACGAGGGGACGAAATCATACACATCGGCGGAGATTTCGGAAGAGACCCAAAGGCTGGGTATAAATTTGTCGACCGGCAGTAGTTTCGATGAAAGCGATATCAGCCTCAATACTTTAAAGAAAAACCTTGACCCGGCGCTGGATTTAATGGCAGAAATTGTTATTAATCCGACTTTCCCTCAGGATGAATTGGATCGCCAGAAGGAAATTTACCTGGGACGTATCAAGCAGGAATCTCTACAGGCGTTTCCGACCGCATTTAAGGGCTTTCTGAAAGAGCTGTATGGCGAGAATCATCCGTACGGGCAGCCCTATACTGGCTCGGGAACGGAAGAATCGATCAACTCCATAACACGGGACGATCTGGTGGAATATTACAGGGGCAATTATGTACCGAATAATGCCGCGGCGGTGGTTGTCGGCGATATCACCCTGGATGAGGCCAAAGCGAAGCTGGAACGGGCTTTCAAGAAATGGACACCGGGTGAAGCGGTAAGTAATTCGATCGCCGAAGTAACACCTTTGCAATCGACTAAAGTTTGCCTGATCGATAAACCGGGCGCCGCTCAGAGCACGATCATTATAGGTAATTTAATCGGGTCGCGCAGCGAATCGGATTTCCTTCCGGCCACGGTGGTAAGTCAAATCCTCGGAGGGGGTTCGCTCGGAAGGCTGTATATGAATCTCCGTCAGGATAAAGGTTATACTTATGGATCGTATTCATCCCTGATTAGTCGTCGCGGGCAGGGGGCATTCATAGCATATGCTCAGGTTCAGACTCAGTACACAAAGGAATCTCTCGTTGAGTTCATGAAGGAGCTGCGCGGTATCACCGGAGAAATTCCGGTAACGGAGTCGGAATTGACCGACGCGATAAATTCGCTGACCATGGGATACCCTCAGAATTTCCAGACGGTCAATGGAGTGGCGAGTCAACTCGAGACGATTCTGACGTACGATCTTCCGCTCGATTATTGGGATACCTATATAGTCAATATTAAGAGAGTGGATAATAACGAAGTTATCAGGCTGGCGAGAGAATATATTAACCCCGATGCCCTGCTGATATTCGTGGTCGGGGACAGGGAAAAAATAGAGCCTTCGATCAGGGCCATGAACCTCGGAGAAGTGATTCTATCAAGCGTGGAATAAGAAGCCATTGCGGATATCGACGGTAACGATGCCGGACGCTCGATTGAAGAGTGTCCGGTTTTTATTTGTCGGGATAATAAAAATCAAGACAGGTATTGCAGAGACCGTGAGAGACACTGGAGGAATTCAGGGAATCGGGACACCAATCCCAGGTGTTCGACGAATTGCGTTTTATCCTTCGGCAATGGCTGCATTGGTGAATTGTACCATCGACATCCGCATAGTTGTCGAGAATAAAGGGGATGGCGGGACGCTTGTGCTCACCGCTTGAAATCAGTGAATGGACCAGTAGCAGTCCCCGATTTTCGGATAATGGATAAATCAGCATTTTAAACAGCCGGTAGACATCCTTGCCGGAGCATTCGTATTCGAATTCTTTTGATTCGGATGTTCCGATTGTCCGGCCAAATAAATCCGAAAAATATCCTTTAAGTTCACCGCTGATAGCATCAAGAATATGGGAACCGATTCCGAATCTTCCAATGATATCGCTCCCTCCGTTTTCCATGGCAAAATTTTCATATGCGGGATTATAGTAAGTAAGCTCAAGTTTATTATTCAAAGCATAACAAATGTTCCCCGACTGCTCGAGATTATCGAGGCTAAAATCGCCGAGGGACTCCCCGTATTCCATCAAAATATCCTGTCCTTTCCGGTCTGCTAAGAATCATGATAAATCGAGGTGATTGCAGATTCAATCCATAATCTTCATGCTTATATTCTCTGTAATATTACGCATTTCAGATATTCCGTTTCCGGCATTGAAAGCAGCACCGGGTGATCGATATCCTGGGATGAATTTCCCAAAATGCGAAATCCCCGGCCGCTGTCGCGTGAGGCCGTCCGGAGCATCCTGAGGAAATCCTCGCGGCTTAAATGGTGTGAGCAGCTGCAGGTAACCAGTATTCCATCGGGATTCAGCAGCTTCATCGCACGAAGGTTGATTTCGCGGTAACCTGCCATGCCTTCTTTTATTTTGGCACGGCTTTTAATGAATGCCGGAGGATCGAGGATTATCAAATCGTACCGTTCCGTGCCGTTTCTGAGGAATTCGAAAGCATCAGAGGCGGCAGTACTGATTAGGGTCATTAGTCCGTTCGTTTCGGCATTTTCCCGCAGTATTGCCAGCGCCGCCTCGGACTGGTCGACAGCGGTAACATCCGGCGCCCCGCCCAGTGCGCAATTCAGCGAGAAACCTCCTGTATATGAGAAGCAATCGAGGACCTTGCGCTCCCTGGCTAAACCACGAACGGCCGCTCTGGTTTTCCTCTGGTCGAAAAAGAAACCGGTTTTTTGGCCGGATTTCAGGTCAACCCAAAAAGAAAGCCCGTTTTCCTCTATGCGGACGCGGTCGGGAATTTCGCCCGAGGCGATTTCCGGCTGAGTGTTCAAGCTTTCCATTTCTCGGTAAGGGGTGTCATTGCGGAGGATTATTCCGTCGGGATTGAATAATTCTGTCAGGATTTCCAGTATTTCGTTTTTGAATCGTTCCATCCCGTGCGTTAATATCTGTACCCCCAGATATGCGCCGTACTTGTCGACAATCAAACCCGGTAACCCGTCGCTTTCCGAATATACCATTCGGCAGGATTCCAGGTCCGGAAGGAGTCGACGGCGAAAGGCAACAGCCTCACGGATTTTTTTATCGAAGAAGGAGCTATCAATATTGTCCTGATGACGTGAAAGAAGTCTTGCCGCAATAAGAGTGTTGCGGTTGTAATAACCGCGCCCGAGGAATTTTCTGCGGGAATCGAAGATATCGACAATACTTCCGTCATAGTCGGCATTTTCCACTTCCGCGATCTCGTTGCTGAAGACCCAAAGATGGCCGCCGCGAATACGCCGATCCTCTTTCGGTTTCAGGATTATTCTGCCCGCCGTTGAGGAAGTCATTAACACTTGCCGGGTCGAATTAATAACAGCATGCCGCAATTAACCGGAATTCCGAATGAAAGTCAATAGAGCCGGATCGGGGATTCGGGACGGTAATAACGCGCGGACTCTATCGTGCGCCGTTTCCGCCGAATTCGAGGCTCAATTAACGTACGATGGACGGCTAAGACAGATACAGGGCTTCGATTGTCCTGCGATTTTTGTCGTTCAGGTTTACTACCTGGAATCCCGCTACCCAGTACCCCGGAGATTTGTCCTCGCGGCACCAGATGCACTGAGTATCGAAAGTCATTTGTTTGCGATCCCTGATGGTTTCGGGAAGAGTCATTTCGAACTTGTAAAGCTGAGCTTTTTTGAATGGCTCTTCGCAAACCACCGTGAGACCGAACGGGGAAATGTCGATGAGTCTCCCGCTCAGACCCCGATTCCCCTTGGCAAAAACCCGCAGATAATAATAGGGGCTTTTGCGGTTGTTTTTTCTCCGTTCCTCCATTTGCCACCCACCTTAATGATTAATTTCGTGGCAATCCCGAAGAAGAAAAATCCGATTGTTCTGATGTTCGGCTGAAGACTATCTAATGATGCAGTTAAAATTAACAAATATGCCAATGAATGTCAACCGATAGTTGTAACATGCTGCCAGACAGTGTCTTAATGTTAGGGCTATAATGTTTGCTGCTGTAAGGTTTACGATATGGTCAAAAAAAAAGAGGTGTCTTAAATCTGGACTCCTCTTTTTAATAAGCTTCGTTTAATATTTAGAAATCGGTTCCGAGCGAGAAATAGTACTTGGGATGATCCACTATGTTCGCGAAATCGGTCCGCCAGGCGAGATCGTATCGTAATATGAATATCCCCAGGTTGGCGCGGACTCCGAATCCGAAGGCCGATTTGATATCCTGCAAGTGGGCACTCCCCTCGGTAGACGCACCCCTGAAAGCTTCGTCATCTTCCCACGCCGCGCCGATATCAAAGAATATCGCCCCCGTAACATAGCGGATGGCCATCGGCAGCGGGAAGTCAACTTTGAGGTAATCGATAAAGGGATAGCGGAATTCGAAATTCGACAGGAAATACCTGGTTCCGCTCAATTCGTAATATTCGAATCCCCGAAGTGGAGTTACGACATTCGAAAAGTAGAGATTATCTTCGTGATAAACCTGGGCATCGACCACCGTTTGTCCAATGTAGTTGGTGGTGCCGCCGAGGAAATACCTCTTGGGGGAACTTCCCCACGACGCACCGCCCGAAAGACGGAATGCGGTCGAGAACAATCCCTTGATATGCCAGTACTTGCGATAGTCGAAATCCACCGCATAATATGAGATATTGCTGGATTCGAAGAAATCTTTCGCGCCGGAAATATCGATGCGGGAACGGCGGCCGTTCAACGGCCCGGTTATACCCCAGAGAATATTATCCTGGACCAGTCCCAATGTGGCGGTCGTGGCCTTGGTGCTGCGGCTGGGACGAAGGTCGTCGCTGTCGTGGAAGTTTCGATCGATGAAGTACTGCGATGCCGATAATTCCGCACGGAAAAATTTGGAGAAGGGATATGAGAAATAACTGGTGGCACCGTACAGCCGGTCCGAAAAAAGGTGATCGAAGGAATCGATATAGTAATTCTTGGTATGGAAAACTCCCACGCCCATATTCAGTTTCATGCGATTATAGAAATAGTAGAACTGAATGTTCGATTGGTCGATAGTATTGACCAGGTCGGTTAACAGGACCAACTGGTGATCCCCCGTATAGTCGGAAAAGGCAAAGACCGACTGCCCCCTGATGCCGAAAAAGGTATCGTAGGTGAAGCCGCCGCTGACATAATCCGGGGTGAATTTCACTTTGTAATCGTAGACTTTATATTCCCCGCCCGGCAGTCTATTATTCGAGGCTACGGAGTCGAACATGGCCTGTTCTTCCGGAGTCAATACATTCATGCGGCTGCTGTCGGATATCGGTTTGAATACTCCCGACAATGCATCGGCATCCGTATCGGGTTTTTTATGCGACAAGAATATATATTCGCCGTTTTCGATTTTCGATGAATCGGCCGGAGTAGCAGTACTATCTGCGGCCGCGGTAACCGCGGAGCTGTCCGGTACCGATGCCGCTGCGGTGCTGTCAGGAGTTTCCGCAGCCGGCTGTTCATCTGTTGTCGTTGTTGCGGTCTCCGGGCCGGAAGTTGCCTTGTCGTCTTCATCGACTGCCGCTATTTCCAGGGTGTCCGCCTGCGAGGTTTCCTTTCCGGCGGCCCCCTCACCGGCCAATAAAGCGCCGTGGCCGGTCGTACTCTCTCCGAGTTTATGCACCGGAAGAGAATCAATATCGTTCGCTTCCGTGGCCTGGCTGAAATAGCTCATGGCTGCGAACGATTCCGGGACATTTTGATAATATTCGCCTTTGGCGTATCCGGACGGTTCCAGGACGCCGTTGCTCCCGGCTGCTTCAATTTCCCGAAGAACATAAATATCCTGTCCTCCCTTATTGAAGGAAGAGAAGGCGATTTGATGTCCGTCGGGTGACCATGACGGGGATTCGGCGCTGGTCAATAAATCGGTGATGGCAAATGTTTCGCCGGATTCAATGTCCGAGATATAGAGATTATCGATACCGTTACGGTTCGAGACAAAGACCACTTTCTTGCCGTCCGGCGATACATCGGGTTCGCGGTTCAAACCGGGACCGCAAAGCAGCGGTTCGATTTCGCGGGAAGCGACATCTATCGTAAACAAGGTATAGTTGCCGAACGGATACTTGCTGTAAATGGTCCACCAGTTGATGGAATCTCCCGGAGTATAGTTGTAACTATTCAGGAATTCGTTTTCCGGATGGGGCCGATCCGATGAGAATACCAGCTTCCTGGAATCGGGAGTCCAGGTGGGATCGGCGTCATCGAAGGTATCGTTCATCAGGTAATAGGTGGTATCGCGATTGATATCATAAATATATAAGTCTCTTTGACTTCCGTTCAGGACCGACATGGCGATTTTGGAACCGTCGGGTGACCAGGAAGGGGAGAGGATGGCATTGAAGTCATAGCGTTTCCGCTTATATATGTCTTTGTCTTCTATCCGCAAGAAATAGAGGTTGTCCTTTCCCTTCGATTTGGATATGAAGGCCAGCGACTTGGCGTCGGGAGAAAAGGTAATTCCGGAGAGATAGGAATGGAGCGATTCCAGATCACCGGAACGATGCCCTTCGACCAACCGGTCTATTTCACGGCCGTCAATGGCGGAAATCAGATAAATCTCGGTATAGTCGGAACGATCCGAAAAGATGGCGAGGTAATTTCCATTTGGTGCAAAGACCGGTTTTTCGTTTCGATATCCGGTTCCCTTGGTATGATCGGTCAGGGCCTTGGAGATTTCCTTGGCTTCTTTTCGTTTCGATATTTCCGGCCAATATCGTCGTTTCATCTCCTTTTCGAATTGCTCCCAGAATTCGTCGTATTCGATCCCGACCGAGGCATTGAGGGCTTTGGCCATAGTCAGCTTTACTCGGCCCTTTTTAAGGATATCCCCGAGTTTTTCTTCGCCATAGGTATCCACGATATAATTCACCATGGCGGTGCCTTCGTAGTATTCCATCCCGCCGTAAATATATTCCGGCGGCATCAGGTAGCCGTTGATGGTTGCATCCCGAACAATCATATCGGTGCGGTAATTCCAGCGGGCGCGGGAGCTGTATTCGGCGTACCCTTCGGCAAACCACAAGGGAAGTTCGAACAACCGCCTTCGCGATAACAGCGAGGTGAACAGGTTGCCGAGGAGCATATCGAAGACGACGGCATGGGTCAATTCATGATGGAGGACATGGCGGAAGTCGTAAGTGGACCCGTTATACGGGACAACAATGCGATTTTTGGCCGATTCGGTAAATCCGCCGGTTCCTTCTCCGAGTATACTCGAGGTTATATTGGTCTGCTGAAATTCGTTGGGCGAATTATATATGAACACCGGAATCCGTTTATGGACCTGATATTTCAGTTGATCTGAAACGACCGTGTATGATGACTCCAGGACGGTCGCCGCGAATTTGGCCGTTTCGTATGACGGATCATAAAAATAGATATCGAAATGGCGGGATTGGATGTACTGCCAGTCGAAAATCTCGTACTGGACCTTATTTTTTCCGAAATAAGTGTTCTGTCCGAGAACGGATCCGACACAAATGAGGATTAATAAAAGCGCAGGAAATATAATCTTCATAATTAATTCGCCTGTTAAAGGTTAGGGTTCCCGATTAATCCTTTATCCTTTTAATATCGGCACCCAGCGCGGAAAGTTTTTCCTCCATCAGGTGATATCCCCGGTCGACATGATAAACCCGGAGAATTTCACTCTGCCCCTGGGCGGCAAGCGCGGCCAGGACCAGCCCCGCTCCGGCCCGGATATCCGATGCCATTACGCTGGCGCCTTTAAGCTTATCTACTCCTTTCACCACAGCTTCGTCGCTGGTAACGGTTATATCCGCTCCAAGACGTCTCATTTCCATGGTATGCGAGAATCTATCTTCAAAAACAGTTTCTTTGATACTGCTTGTTCCCGAGGCAACCGCGGCCAGGGCCATTATGCAGGCCTGAAGATCGGTGGGGAATCCGGGGTAGGGGTATGTTACCACCCTGACAGGCTTTAGCCTCTTGGGGGCCTTGAGTTCGATTTCGTTTTTCCCCTCGGTGATATCGCAGCCCATTTCATATAATTTGCGGGAAACCATGGTCAAATGCGCCGGGGATATCCCCGAGACTTTGACCTTCCCGCCGGTAATCGCTCCGGCGCAAAGATAGGTCCCTGCTACAAGACGGTCACCCGATACCCGGTATTTAATCGGTTTTAATTTTTTTACCCCTTTTATTGTTATGGTCGAAGTTCCCGCTCCCATGATTTTCGCTCCGGCCTTAATCAGGAAGTTGGCAACATCGACCACTTCCGGGTCACAGGCGGCGTTAACGATCCGAGTTTCTCCTTCGGCGAGAACGGCGCCGAAAATCAGATTTTCCGTTCCGGTATGGCTGGGACGGTCGAAATGGACGGTGGCCCCTTTTAAAGGCTTGGCGCTGGCCACGACATAGCCGGATTCTTCGGTAATCTTTGCTCCCAGATTCCTGAATCCCAGGATATGATAATCGACCGGTCGCGCACCCAGAACACAACCCCCCGGAAGTGAAACCCGGGCTTTTCCGAAGCGAGCCAGGAGCGGGCCCAGGACCAGAAATGAAGCCCGCATTTTACGCATGATATCATAAGGGGCGGTATTGTGTTTCAGGTTTGAAGAATCGAGGATCATGCGCCGGCGGTTGGGTTCATATTCGATCTTCGCACCGATATATTCCAGAACATCGATGACCGTGGTTATATCCTGAATAGGGGGGACATTTTCAAAGACGACCTCTCCTTCGTCGAATAAAAGGGCTCCGACGATTAAAGGGAGCGCGGCATTCTTGGAGCCGTCGGTTTTAATAGTCCCTTTTAACGGTTTTCCTCCGTCAACTGCGAATTTATCCATACCGGTCCTTTCAGTTATTTAACAGCTTATCTTCGAGTTAGTTCGAAATTTCGTCAACCGGGATAAGAATAGATTTCGCGTAAACAAAGTGCAACAAAATAACGACTCCCGCCATGACGGTTAGACGCTTCCGATACCAAAAGGACTAATTGGATTGCAATTAATCCGCCATGGGTCTATATTCGAAAGAGCAGTATCAATCGGAGGAAAACTCCGCTTGAGGGAATAACCAAAATCGGTAATATTGGGACCTACTTTAATAAGGGAGTATTTTATGAATTTCGAAGTCATTTTGCAAAACATTAGCGATATCGCCGCCGAATATGGATTTCGCATATTCGGGGCCATCGCGATTCTTGTACTGGGGCGCCTGGGGGTTTCGATTATCGCTGCAATTACCAATAAGCTTCTGTTGAAAAGCAAGGTCGATGAAACCCTGACCAAGTTTATCACCAGTGTAACCAGAATAGCCCTGATGATTTTCGTTGTAATCGCCGCCCTGAACAGTCTCGGCTTCCAGACCACATCGATTGTGGCCGTAATCGGTGCCGCCGGCCTGGCGGTCGGTTTCGCCCTTCAGGGATCGCTGGCCAATTTCGCGGCGGGAGTCATGATAATGATTTTCCGGCCCTTCAAAAAAGGGGATTATGTCGAGGCCGGCGGGAGTGCGGGATCGATTGAGGCCATCCATATTTTCAATACCATTATGAGGACTCCGGATAACAAGCTGATCATTATTCCCAACGGGGGCATCACCAGCGGGAATATCGTCAATTATTCCGCCGAGGAAACTCGTCGGATTGACATGGAATTCGGAATAGGCTACGGCGACGATATCAAAAGGGCCAAAGAGATCCTGACCAGGATTCTAAATGAAGACAATCGAATTTTAAAAGACCCCGCGCCGACCGTTGCGGTGAAGGAACTGGGTGAAAGCTCGGTTAATTTCGCGGTTCGTCCCTGGGTTAAGACTTCCGATTATTGGGATGTTTTCTTCGATTTGACCGAAAAGGTCAAACTGACGTTCGATCGGGAGGGGATTTCGATTCCGTTCCCGCAGCAGGACGTGCACCTGTTCCAGGAAAAGGCGGCATAATGCTTTTCCGGTATGCCGATGCAGATAATCAAGCGATTATTTAACCGAATACATTGAAATTGCCCGGCTGCATGTTAAATTTCAAAATGACCGTAAGGGCTGTTTTCAGTTGTCTTGCCCTGTTATTGCTGCTAAGTAATGGCCGGGCGGCCGCCGGCCAGCCATATAATAAATCGACGTTTGGTGTTTATTATCTGCATAATACCAATCGAAGCCTGTACCATCGGTATTGGGATCCGGCCCACGGTTTCGAAATTTCGTTTATCACGGATTTCTATTTCGGGAAGTTGAATGCCGGGGTATCCCGTCTTTCGCATCATAGCCGCGATAATATGCTTGCCGAATTCGATTCCTATTTCCCGTATGTCGGCTGGCAGTACGCTCTGAAAGTCGAAAATAGAGCGGAATTGTACTGCGGACCCCGGATCGGCAGTTTCATGATGTATTTCGATGACGATGAAGTATCGGTCGGGACCAGGTCGGAATTGGAACTGGGAATTGAAATTGCGGGAGGAACCAGGTTTTTCGTTTCCAATAACTTCGGGATCGATTTGGCGGCAAGACATCGAGTCTTATTCACCAGGGAGAAAGTGCGGCTTACCTTTTTATCCGCCGGGCTTTGCTGGCGTTTCGGCACGCCCAAATGGCTTAAGGCGGTCCTGAAATGAAGAAAGCGGTCATCCTGGGGTTGATTTGTAGCTTCCTTGTGCTTGGCGGTAATGCCGGTTCGGTGGAACCGACTATTATCACCGGCGATGATATCCGCCGATCAGGGATAATGCGTCCGGCAGATATTTTTCTGCTGTTCGACGACTGGGCGGTAGTCTCGCTTGACGGCTGCACCTGGAGTGCGTCACCGCTGGGGCTGAGCACCACGTACAATCAGCAGTGGATCTTCATGATTAACGATATTCCGATCGATATCGACCTGCTCGGGTCGCGGAATATCGAAAGATTCCCCTTTACACTCGCGGAGATAGATTATATCGAGTTATATTCCGGGCCGGTTTTTCGAAGCGGAATATGCGCCGATGCCGGTTTAATGAACATTCACCTTAAGGAACCGGAAGAAGGGTTGTCACTTTCGATCGAAGCCTCAGCCGGCAACGAAACCGGCGATCCGGGACCGTTTCGTCATACCGAATATGGTTCGCCGAATGTCGACCGACTTGGGCAGAGTACCGGAGGATATGGGGGATTCGGGAGAAAGAATTGGTATCTCGCGGTTTCGGGACGAACGGCCGAAGGCTATTATACCGATCCGGTGGTGCTTCCCCGAATATTCCCGTTCATTTATGATACCTATTTCGAACAGGAATATTCGGGAGGTTCCTGGCGATGGGGATTGCCTATCGGTGAGGCTGAGATTTCAGCACTGGGGGCAGTTTCGAGACTGAATGATTTCTTTTTTGATTTCCGGAGAGGGAACGAAATGCCGTCTACCCCGCGGTTGGCCGCGGGAGCGGCGAATTCGCGAATTTCCATTTCGCGGAAATTAACGCTGCTTGTACGTTCAACCTATAGTTTGAACCGTCTCGAAAAATGGGGAGACATCGCCTATTTCCCGGAATTCGACTGGGAACAAAGAGGCTTGAACAGCAATGCCGACCTGGTGTATGATCGGGGCGACTTGAAGTTGATCTTCGGAGGGGGCTGGCGGTACTACAAGGTGAAAACCGGATATGCCCTGACCGATGATGATATCTCATTGGTCAGCCTTCACGGCAATGCGACTGCCTCATTGCTCCCGAATATAACCAGCGAACTGACCGGTGAGGTGGCAGCCGGAGACAACACGGGTTATAAGCTCTTTCTGTCGAATTCGATCACGCTGGGACCTCGAGCACATCTTTCGGTAGACCTGGGGCAGACGAAAAAGTACCCGGAAGAGTCGAATTATTATTGGCTCTGGAGAGAACGCGGGTACCAGAATCCAATGGTTGATACCATCCCTGCAGTTTCTTCGCGGCTTGGCGGGGAACGAAGAAGAACGGTCGATATTAATTTTCGCGTGGGATTCGGATATGGGACTTTCAAGGCCGCATGGTATTTCCGTAATTTCCGCACCCTGAATGGAGATCATCTCGAGTACGAGACCTCCGCCTTTGGAACTCCCTTCATCAGGTCCTATAATTCTACCGGTCGAACTATGGCGGGAGATCTCTGGGGATTTTGGTTATCCCTGGAATCCGCTATTGCCGATAACCTTCGGGCCGGCGTCTATTACCGGCAACAAAAGATAATGGGACATGATATCCAATTCAAACAAAGCTTTCACAATCAGCCGGAAAGATTTGCCAGGTTTTCGCTTACTTTTATTTTAGCTGATGATTTTTCGGTTAGAATAAGCTCGACCATGCAATCTAAAACCTCATGGCCGGAATATGCAAATCCCGCCAACCTGCGCCCCGAGATTTATGTCACCGAAGTTGACGGTTTCTGCTCCACCGATCTTGCGGTCCAAAAATATTTCTGGGGTAAGCGGATCAGCTGGTCGTTGTTCTTAAGGAATATTTTCGATGACCGGGTTACCTATCACGCTAACGGTGTCGTTTACGATTTGACCTATTATGCGCTCTTCGAATTCAGCCCGTTTTGATTTCCGCGACCGCGGAGAAAGACATCTTATCACGTGCATTTATCGGATGTTCCCCACCCGCAAACGTGGCATTTGATAATATTCCCGGGCTCTTTTCTAAGCCTGGCAAAACCGCAATTCGGGCATAATTGACCCTCGCGGATTAATACGATCTGGCATTGGGTCTTTTCCGCCGAGGAGGCCGCGGGTTCCGTTTTTTCAGGATCTTTATCTTTCATAAGGTGCTTTAATATAGCCGCTTAGCATGGCATATCAAAATTTTTGTTGCCGTTTATGGGAAGAAACCGGCATTCTTCTTGTATAAAGAATAAAGATAATTACCCCGGCGGGGAGGAGCGTAAGTATGAGAAATGTTATTCTATTTTTAGGTGCATCGTTGATGCTGGCGGCGTTGGCCGCGGCCGATATTTCGGTAACGGTTTACAATGGCAATTTGGGGGTCATAAAAGATACCCGGAAACTCGATTTTCAAAAAGGGATGGGGCGCGTTTCCTTTGCCGATGTCCCCTCGCAGATAGATGCCACCTCGGTCGGATTCAAGGTGGCAACTTCGGGGAAGAATGTTACCATTCTGGAACAAAACTACGCTTATGATCTGGTGTCCCCGGACAAAATATTCAGCAAGTACATCGATAAGAACATCGACCTGTTCGATGAAAAAGGGAATATGTTCAGCGGAACGCTGCTTTCGGCCGGCGGCGGGGCGGTGACGCTGCGGGATAAATCCGGGAAGATTCAAATCATCCGGATGGATAAAATAGTGAATTCCAATTTCCCGGAATTACCGGAAGGATTGATAACCCGTCCGACTCTTTTCTGGCTGTATAGCAGCGATTTCAGCGGTTCCGCCGATTGCGATGTTTCGTACCAGACATCCGGCCTTAATTGGAGCGCCGAATATGTGGGGCTGTTATCCGAAGATGAAAAGAGCCTTCACCTGAATGGATGGTCCTCGATCAATAACACCAGCGGAGCGACTTTCACCGATGCCACCCTGAAACTTGTGGCAGGGGATATCCACCGGGCTCCGACTCCGCCCCCGATGGCGAAAGGGAGGCAGAATGTCTATATGGAAGCGATGGCTACCGATGCCGGATTCCAGGAAAAGGAATTTTTCGAATACCATTTATATACTCTTCCTCGCAAGGCTACGCTTGCCAACAATGAAATCAAGCAGATTTCGCTGTTCGAACCGGCTTCGACCGGTGTCACCAAGGAGTATCTATATCAGCCGGATCAGAATGATAAAGATATCAAAGTGATGTTGAAATTCACCAATTCCGCGTCGGCGGGATTGGGAATACCGTTGCCAGCCGGAAGAACCCGGATTTTTAAAGCCGATTCCGACGGCGCGATGATTCTCCTCGGTGAAGACCGGATCGATCATACTCCGAAGGACGAAGATGTCAAGCTGTACATCGGTAACGCCTTCGATATCGTCGGCGAGCACAAGGTGATGAATGTCAGCCGGATTTCGGATAGAGTTACCGAGAGCGATATTGAAGTGGAAATCCGGAACAGAAAGAACGAGAACATTACGGTCATAGTGGAGAAGAAGCTTTATGGTGACTGGGAAATACTGGACAATAATCTAACGTACGAAAAGAAAGACGCTTACACCGTTCAATTCGAGGTTGCGGTTTCAGCTAACAGCAAGGCTGACTTAAAGTTCAAAGTCAGAAATAAAAACTAGACGGCCAAAATGAGTTGACTTGGGATGCAAAATACTTTAGATTCGCAGACTGTTGTGTTAGGAGAGGACTAAAGATAGGAGAAGCCAATGAGACATTTGAAGCTAATTTTAATCCTGGTTATGGCGGCCTTACTGGCGGTACCCGCCCTGGCGAAGAGGGAAAAGCCGAAAAAGAGCGTCAGCGCTTTGGTATCATCGGGCAAAATTGCCATTCAGGGAGATAGATTGGATGAAGCCCTGGGTTATTTTGATGAGATCATTGAGACTCACGGTATGGTTCCGGAAGCCTACTATTATCGCGGAACCATATTTGCCACCTTTGCGGACCGCGAATATGACCCGGTGAAGAAAATAGAGCATCTGGAAAAGATGGCGGCCAGTTACGATTCGATGAGAATATCCTGCGAAAGCGAAGATTTGAAAAAGGGCTATCGGGAATATTGCGATGAAACAATGCCTACGGTGGATACCAGTATCAATTATTATTTTCAGGAAAATTATCGCAAGGGTGTAAATATCCTGACTTCGATTGATGATGCCTTGCTCCCCGATGTCAAGAGCGCCGCCGATAGCGCCTCGGAAGCCATGGCAAAGGAACGGCTGAAAATTTCGGCCGATTCCGCCATAGCATATTTTAAAATCGCAAAGATTGTCAATAAAAAGGATTTCAGATCATTCGAGGCGATTGCGCTTATTTACGACCGCCTCGGGGAATTCGATTCTTCGCTGGCCTATTTTGAAAGGGCCGCTGCCATGGATCCCGAAAACCCCAATCTGGTTCAATCGGTAGCGTATTCATATATCCAGAGGCACGACTGGGAAAATTCGGTTAAATATTTCCGGATGTTGCTTCCGAAAATTCAAGATCAGCCCGATTTTCAAGTCAATACCATGTTTAACATGGCGATTTGTTTTAACAACCTGAAGATGTATGATTCATCGTTCATTTATAATCAAAAGGTTATCGCGATTGACAGCACCGAATGCGGAGCGATGGTGGATGTCGGCCAGTATTTTTTGATTAAGTCCCAGGGTTTTGCCGATTCCGTTCGGCAGTCCAATCAGGCCGGCGAAACTGCAAAAGGGGATGAATATCTTAAGAAAAAGAACAGCTCGCTCGATTCCTGCAGCTACTATTTCAACTGGGCCATCAGGTGCGATTCCAGCAATACTCTGGCTCTGGAGCAGGGGGCCATCGTCGACATGATCATGGGCAATCTGACCGATGCCTGCCCGAAATTCGAACGGCTGACCCAACTCGAACCTAATCAGAAAGAATTCTGGTTATCACTGGGCGATTGCAGGGTTCAGCAGGGAGAATTCGAAGCGGCGATTACTCCCTACGAGAAATACGTGGAGCTCAACCCCGGTTCGTGCGAAGTCTGGAAACAGCTCGAAAGCCTTTACAAGAGCAGTAAGACGCCGGATAAGCTAAAAGCCGCTACGGCGAAAATCAAGGAACTGGGCTGCAAATAAAGTTATTTACCTGGTCGCGGGCAGGTCATTATATTTGACCTGCCCTTTTTTATTATGGCAGAAAAACTGGTCAATATCGCCGTCCCGGGAACACCGAGACGCCTCTTCACTTACCGTGTTAAACCGGAATGGTATGGTATTCTGCGCCCCGGAATGCGTCTGAAGGTGCCGTTCGGCAGGCGAAATACTGTGGGATATTACATATCGGAGGCATCGGCGGCCCCATCGGGACTCAAAAGCGCGGCGTCATTGATAGATAACCGCCCCCTCTTCGACGAGAAGTTATTCGATTTCCTGCTCTGGATGTCGGACTACTATTTCGCGAATATCGCGGATACGCTTCAGATGGCCCTTCCTCCGGAAATGAGAAAAGGGGGAGCGGCGTTTTACCGTATCGACCAATTTAAATTATCCGGACAATCATCGGAAGATCTATCCGGTTACACGCTCAGGAAATTATCGACTCAGGAAGTTCTATCCAAACGGGAATTTAATCACCTGAAAAAGAATCATTTAGATGATCTCAATCTCCTGATTTCACAGAATATAATCAGCGAGGAATGGGTTGATTCTTCGGAACCGCCGTCAGGCAAAATCATCGGCTACCGTATCAATGAAGATTCTGACGAAGCTGCACTGATTCCGCAGGATGTCGTGCCGGGCACCGTTTATTCGCGGGCCGAATTGAAGAAAGCCGGGTTGAGCGGATATAAAATCACCAAATTAATCCAATCGGGACTTCTGATTCCAAAATTCGCTGATTACGACAACCTGAGTTTTATTAAGGCCCGTCCCGATGTTGCGCAAATAGTCCCGAATGAAGAACAATCCGCCGCTATCGATCGCATACTGTATCATGCAAACGGCTTCAATCCTTTCCTGTTATACGGTATCACCGGTTCCGGGAAAACCCTGGTGTACTGCCATTTGGTAAGAGAAATCCTGGCGCGGGGTAAATCGGCCCTGATTCTGGTTCCTGAAATTGCGCTGGCCGGGACGCTCCTGGGCTATTTCCGGTCATTTTTCGGCGAACAGGCCGCCTTGATGCATTCGGCGCTGGGCGCAAAGGAAAGACTTCGAATCTGGCAGAAAATCCGGTCCGGGGAAATCAAAATCGTGATAGGTGCCCGTTCGGCCATATTCGCGCCCCTGGTCGACCCCGGTATAATTATCGTCGATGAAGAGCATGACGAATCGTACAAGCAGGACGATCCCTCGCCCAGATTCCAGTCCCGCGACAGCGCCGTAATGCGGGCCAAGATGCTCGATATTCCCGTGGTCCTCGGGTCGGCGACCCCTTCGGTGGAAACATATCGCAACGCACTCGAAGGTCGGTACGGGCTTTTAAAACTGACCCGTCGCCCGGAACAGATCGAAATGCCGGTCATTAGATTGATAGACTTGAAGGAAGAGCCTATCTCGCATGATGCTTTGTTTTTCACGCCGCTGTTGAAGAGCAAAGTCAAAGATGCTTTAAAGCGGAAAAACCAGGTTATAATTTATTACAACCGGCGGGGATTTTCGCCCCGAATAAAATGCCTCGATTGCGGCCATACTCCCGAGTGTCCACATTGCGGAATCAGCCTGACCTTCCATAAGGCCGGGTCGAAGCTGATGTGCCATTTCTGCGGTCATGCCGACCTGGGGTACAATGAATGCGAGAAATGTCAGAGCAAGGAACTGCTTTACATCGGGGCCGGGACGCAAAAAATCGAAGATAAAATCGCAGAACTATTCTCAGACGCAATCACGGTGCGGCTCGATTCCGACAGCGCTTCGGGGCGGGAAAAAGCGCACCGGATTCTGGCCGATTTCGCGGAACGAAAATTCAATATGCTGGTCGGGACACAAATGGTCACGAAAGGAATCGATTTTCCGGATGTCTCCCTGGTGGGAGTCCTTATGGCCGATTTGGGTCTGGATATTCCCGATTTTAGAGCCTCGGAAAAGTTGTTCGCCAAATTGATTCAGGTATCGGGACGGTCGGGGAGAGGGATTATTCCCGGTGAAGTGGTGATTCAGACATTTAATCCTTATCTCGATCTGATTGACGATGTCGCTCGCCAGGATTATGAAACCTTCTATCAGCGAGAAATCAAATCGCGCGAAGAACTGCGGTATCCTCCGTTTTCCCATTTGATAAATTTCCGGATGTCGGCCCGCAAGGAAGAAGATCTTCAGGAACAGGCCCTGCAATTCAAGAATTTATTATTGAAGCAACTGGAAGGCGGCAAAGTAAAGGCTCATTTGCTTGGTCCGGCGCCATGCCCGATATATCGACTGCGGGGAGTTTATCGCCGTCATTTAATGGTGAAGACCGGGCAGATCAAGAGTTTTCTGAAAGCGCTCTCGCAATGGGAAGGAGCGGAACCGAATTTCGGATTGCCTCCGCGGATTAAGATTGTTGTCGATATCGATGCGTACGATTTGATATAAAAAACCCCCGGCAAAGCCGGGGGTTTTATCGAGAAAGAACTTATTTCTCTTATTTTTCGTCCTTTTTGCCTTCGGCTTTCTTGCCTTCAGGCTTTTCTTCGCCTTCAGCACCTTCAGGCTTTTCTTCGCCTTCAGCGCCTTCAGCGCCTTCGGCAGCTTCGGCCGCAGCCGTTTCCTCGGCGGTCTTAATGACCGTCGGAGGCACCACAGTGCAGATGGTCAGCTTGGTATCGGTAATAATTTCGGCGTTGGGAATGGTGATATCACTCACGTGAATCGAATCTCCGATATCGAGATTGGAAACATCCATTTCGACAGTGCCCGGGATATTCGAGGGCAGACAGGAAATTTCGATCTCGCGGCGGATCTGCTGCAGAATACCGCCGGCGTTCTTAACGCCGCTGGGAGTTCCGACCAGCTTCACCTTGACCATCATGTTAAGTTCTCTGGTCATGGATACCTGGTACAGGTCGATATGCTGGTAGTCTCCGGTGATAGGATCGCGCTGCAATTCTTTGATAATGACTTTGCGATCCGGGGTATTGCTCTCGCCGAGATTAAGGTCGATCAGCATATTGGCGCGGCCTTCGCGGCGAATCAATCCCGTCAATTCTCTGGTTTTGATCGAGACCGATAAGGTTTCGATATCCGGCCCGTACAGGATTCCGGGAATGCTGCCATTGGCCCGAATTTTATGCGACGACCCTTTACCGGCGGTCTCGCGTTTTTGTGCGTTCAATAATACCTGGCTCATTTTATTAAGCAACCTCCAAAATTACGAATCGGCGTCAGATCGGGAGATCGTCGAAAAGCGAAGATACCGATTTTTCTCCCGAAATGCGCATGATTGCCTCTCCGAACAGATTGGCACAGGAAAGGACCTTGAATTTGCCACCAAGCTGGTCCTCACGGCCGTCTATCGAATCGGAGACAATCACTCCGCTTATACGTGAATTATTTAATCTTTCTATGGCATTTCCGGATAAAACCGCGTGGGTGCCGCAAACATAAATCTCTTTCGCCCCTTTTTCGGCGAGAGCGTCGGCAGCGCGGGCCACGGTTCCGGCGGTGTCTATCATGTCGTCTCTGATAATAATCGGGTGATCTTTAACATCCCCGATAATATTGACCACTTCCGACTGATTCGGTTTCGGGCGGCGTTTGTCGATGATCGCCAGGCTCGCTCCCATAACCTTTGCCAGGGCCCGGGCCATTTTGATGGAACCGACATCCGGCGAAACCACCACGGGATCGTTCAATCCCAGGTTTTCGAGATATTCGTTGAATACCCGGGAGGAGTAGAGGTGGTCGTGCGGCAAATCGAAAAATCCCTGAATCTGCGAGGCGTGCAGATCCATGGTTAATACCCGGTCCGCCCCGGCGGTCGTGATCAGATTGGCGATCAGTTTGGCCGTGATGGCCACTCTTGGCTTGTCTTTGCGGTCCTGCCGGGCGTACCCGTAGTATGGAATCACCGCGGTAATGCGCTGCGCCGAGGCCCGGCGGGAAGCCTCGATTAAAATCAACAGCTCCAGAAGGTTTTCAGCGGGAGCATTGGTTGATTGTATGATAAAAACATCGGCCCCGCGAATGTTTTCGTTGATCTGGACGAAGACTTCGCCGTCCGAAAATCTTCTCACTTCGCAGGCGGTCAGTTCCGTCCCGATATAACGGCCGATTCTTTCGGCCAGGGGACGATTCGAGTTTCCTGTAATCAGTTTTAATTCCGACATATCGACTTATGAACGTACTTTCAAAAACGGGGTTTTTTAAGACAGGCGGGAAATTCAGCCGCTCCCACACTAACAAATTAAATGGCTGGGGCGCCAGGATTCGAACCTGGGAATGCAAGCTCCAAAGGCTTGTGTCTTACCGCTTGACGACGCCCCAGTTTAAAAACTTTTTAGTCTTTGGTACCGCCGCTCTGTTTTTTCAGTTCCTCCTCGTAGGCCTCCAGGATTTTCTCTTCGAGCAGCCGCCGGGTTTCGTTGTTGACCGGGTGGGCGACATCCTGGTGCGTTCCATCGGGGCGTTTTCGTGACGGCATCGAGATAAAATACCCTTTATTACCGGATATTATCTTCATGCCGCGAATCACGAACGCGTTGTCGAAGGTGACATTAGCGAAGCCTTTCAACTTCTCTTCGTCCCGCAGTATGATCCGTACTTCGGTAATCTCCACAGCACTTCCTCCCGCCAAAAGTAGACATCCTATCGTTCCCAAGCAGGCAGGTAAACGGGTTTTACCCTAAAGGTCCGCCAGTCTCTTCGTGATAACCGGCGAATTCCTTCCCCCTCAGGTATATTTTCAAACAATCCAAAAATTGTCGGTCCCGAACCGCTCATGCGGACCAATGAGGCCCCAATATCCAAAAGAGCGTTCTTTATTTCCGTCAATACCGGAAATGCTTTGAAGTGCTCAAATTCAAAGTCGTTACCGATTTGCGTTAATTCGTCAATCAGTCCTTTGAAATCTTTACAAGCAAATAACTTAATATCGCTCCGAGAACTTGTCAAGCCCATTTTAAGGGAGGCATAAGCGGCTCCGGTCGAGATTTCAAGGTATGGGGTTATCAGGATTATCTCATAATTGAGAGGAAGCTCGATTTCATCAATGTTTTCGCCCCTTCCGGTCACCTCCGCCTGACCGGAAGAAAAGAAAAAGGGAATATCGGAACCCATTTCCAGGCCGATTTCGGCCATTTTTTTATTGTCCAGACCGAGGCCGAACAGGCGGTTTATCCCCTTTATCGTGGCCGCAGCATCAGATGAGCCTCCGCCCATTCCGGCGGCCACGGGAATGTTCTTTTCCAGCAGGATATCCATCCCTCGATCCAGTCCAAACCGCTCCCGCATTAATTGAGCGGCCTTGCTGACAATATTAGATCGATCGGGCATTAAGTCGGTGTCCCCTTTTATCTTCAAGCGGACATTATCAGAGTCGGCCAGGGAAATAGTCAGATTGTCGGAAAGGCTAACGGCCTGAAACCAGGAATAAATGTCATGGTATCCGTCGGGTCTTTTGCCCAGGACTTTCAAAAACAGGTTTATTTTTGCAGGTGCGGCGATTTCAATGCTTTCGGCCATGTCCTTTAACTCCCATCCGATAAATTGACCATCAGACGGAATTTGGAGAAAAATCTTGAAATGTCAAACGAAATAGTCTTCATTTGCTGATTGACTGCAAACTCAAAGGATAAAATGTTAAAGAAATACTGGCCCCTGGCTGCCGCAATAGCCGTTTATCTCGGAATTACTTTTGTCAGCTATAAGATGTCGGTGGCCCGTAATGGCGGCCATTTAATCTATGCCCTCGATGATCCCTATATCCATATGGCCTACGCCAAAAACATGGTGGAACAGGGGGTCTGGGGGGTGACGCAATACCATTTTTCATCGGCGACCTCTTCGCCGCTCTGGACTCTGCTTTTAACCGTATACTATTTCATTTTCGGAATCAGCGATATTGCTCCCTTGATTTTGAACATCGCGGCGGTCCTGGCGACTCTGGTTTTGGTGTTTCGCCTGTTTTTAAATGAGGGCCTGGAAAGGAAATCGAATTTCATTGGACTATTAATAGTGCTTTTCTGTGCTCCCATGACTGCCTTGACTTTCTCCGGGATGGAGCATGTCCTGCATTTATTATTCGCTATTTCCTTTATCTACTTTTCTGCGAAAGTCCTCGGTGCGGAGAATCCGAAATCAAGCGATTCTGTACTTCTTTTCATTGTCGCACCTTTGATGATAATGACGCGATACGAAGGCCTGTTCATG
>Ga0105099_10000331_pt1 | contig 32509 bp, 25 predicted proteins | sample PPLLak3cmMay2015_2_FD_79138 | JGI IMG/M metagenome (GOLD analysis project Ga0105099, IMG submission 79138) | Freshwater sediment microbial communities from Prairie Pothole Lake near Jamestown, North Dakota, USA - PPLs Lake P8 Core (1) Depth... | ecosystem: Environmental > Aquatic > Freshwater >... | reverse complement strand
TATTATAGAATTCTCGGCAGAATCGACGACGTTATCAACGTGTCCGGTCACAGGCTCGGCACAAAGGAGCTTGAATCTGCCGCACTTACTGTTCCCGAAGTGGCGGAAGCCGCAGTTGTTCCCGTCAAAGATGACATTAAGGGTGTAGTTCCCGATTTATATGTCGCGTTGAAACCCGGGTTCAAAGCGAGCGTTGAACTTGAGAAGGCGGTTATAAATGCCCTTGTAAAGGAGATCGGACCCATAGCAAAACCGAGGAAGGTCTGGATCGTTCCTGATATGCCGAAAACACGTTCCGGAAAGATCATGCGGCGCGTGCTGGGAGCCATATCGAATAAAAAGGATGTTGGGGATGTCATGACGCTCGCCAACCCTGAAATTGTTGACGCCATCACCAAGATGGTACAGAAATAATATTTATTACGTAAAATATCTTTTTTGAAGATTACCCTCAGCAGGCTACGGGGAGTAATATCTCCGTTGCGGTTCAATATCATGGCAGGGCATGTAAAACATGTCCTGCCATCCCATTCAGGCTGCTCTCTCACATCTGCAATCATTTCAGGCTTTACTCTTTAATCGTTTTCGTATAAAATGGATCAACATAATAGATAAGTCACAGGAGTAAAAAAATGAGCGGAATCGCCTGGGTCTATATTATGCTTGGAATTTATACGATTTATTGCTTTTACGAGGGCCTCAAGGGGTTCTTTACCGAAAAGACTTCCCAGGGATATGCTATTGCAGGACGGTCGATTCCCTTTTTTGCATTTCTTCTTGCGGCTACTGCGGCATCATTTTCAGGCTGGACATTCATAGGGCATCCTGGCCTCATCTGGCAGGATGGATTGTCCTATGCTTTTGCGTCATTTTATGTTCTGACAATCCCGATTACAGGCGCCCTTTTTTCAAAAAGAACTTGGTTTCTGGGGAAAAGATACGGATTCATCACGCCGGGCGACATGTATGCCTACTACTATAACAGCGAAGCCATACGTTTTCTGGTTGTGCTCACCTCCGTTTTTTTTTCGGTGTTGTTTACCGCGGTTCAAATCAAGGCGTCTGCTGCTCTCTTTCATATCATTGCAGGCGTTGATGTCACTTACGGAGCTTTCTTTATGGCGTTCATTGTATGGTTTTATGTTTGTGCGGGCGGTATCAGGGCAAGTGTCTGGGTTGGGGCCGTTCAGTGTGTTCTGCTTGTTTCAGGTATAATTATTCTTGGTTACTATGTAGTTACAGGGCCGGCGTTCGGAGGATGGGCCGGATTTTCTGCAAGCATGAACGGGCTCGACAAAAAATTTCTTGAAGTTCCGAGAGTAATAAATTTCGGTCTCGGGGGAGCGGAAGGCGAAGTACAATGGACTGCCGTGATGATTCTGACCTATCTGTTCGCCCTTATGGGAATCCAGGCTTCTCCAGCCTTCACTCTCTGGAACTTCGGTCTTAAGTCACCGAAACCACTTGCATGGCAGCAGACCTTCATGTCAACATTTGTTGTCGGTTTTGCGCTTTTCTTTTTCGCGGCAATACAGGGTATGGGCGCAAAAATACTCCAGTTTTCAGGCGCAGGGGCCTTTCAGAATATGAACCAGGCAACTGTTGTTCCAACCCTGATGAAGGAATTCCTGCCACCAGTTTTGCTAGGCCTTGTCTTTTTAAGCGCAATTGCAGCGATTCACTCTACCGCTGCGCCATACATAAATACCGGAGGTTCCATTCTTCTGAGGGATATTTACTGGAGGCACATTAGAAATCAGAAATCAGGCGATGCCGAACAGATCTGGGTGAACAGGATATGTGCGACTCTTCTCACAGGCATTGCCCTTTTTGTAGGACTTACGTCAACGGCCGCGCTTGTTATACTGGGAGCTCTTGCGACAGCCTTTGGATTTATTCTTTATATTCTCCTCCTGGGAATAATATGGGGTTTCCGATTTCCATCCAAAGGTGCAGTCCTGGGTGTTATTTCAGGGATGATTGTTATTGTGCTTACATATGCGGTATGGCCAAATCCGCTTTCCATGCACTGCTCATTCTGGGGTTTATTTTCAGGTTTGCTGGTTTCTTACTCGTGCAGATTGATCCGGATCAGGGATTCCGAAAAGACATTGAAAAGACAGCTTGAGGTGCGCTTATTCCTCGACAACATTGATTTTCCTTCTGAGTCCGGAAAGAGGTGGAGGAAAGCTATGAAAATAGCCGTGCCTGTCTGGTTTCTCTTCGCGATTGGTCCTGCCTGTCTTCTCGGGAACAGCGCCTTTTCCTTTGCCGGATTTCCGCCTCTCTGGTCATGGCAGATTGTCTGGTGGACATTAGGAATAATTCTGATGTGGGCACTTTGTTTTAAATCCGAACTATCCACAGTAAGTGAAGCGCAGATCCTTCGTGCTGAGGAGGAAAGGATGGTAGTTGTAAAAGGAGGATAATAATAAAATAATACGCCCCCTTTTCTGGTGATAATTTTTTGTGAGTTACCTCCAAGGGAGCGGTAATTTTATAAGGGTTCGAGGATTCAGGGATTCAAGGGTTCGAGTGAAAAATATAAGCCTGTCAGAACTCCATAGAGATATCGAGCCCTTTCTCCTGATGACAGCCATGCTCTGTGCGGCATAACGAAGCATGTGAATACAGGAGCCGGAATAACCATGCTATTGTTTACCTTCTGTATTCCGACTTCTTTATTCTCATATAAATGTGGAGAAAACTATATTCGCCAGATAAATCGTGATAAAATTAAGGATATGTATGCAGCCAAAAATACTGATCGCAGATGATGAACAGAGTATTGTCGTTCCCCTTGAATTTCTGATGGAACAGAAGGGCTATCAGGTCATGGCCGCATATAACGGTGAGGAGGCGATAGAAAAAATCATATCTTTCAACCCGGATCTTATTCTTCTTGATATCATGCTTCCGATAATAGATGGTTTCGAAGTCTGCCAGATGATAAGAAGCAACCCCAACTGGAAAGACATTAAGATTATTTTTGTATCCGCCATGGGGCGCGAGGTGGATATTGCAAAAGGTTTAGCATTAGGTGCCGATGCCTATATAACCAAACCTTTTGCCAATATTGAAATAATAAATAAAGTCAAAGAAGTACTGGAACATAACAAATGAATCCCATTAACAAGTTCTGGTGGTTTGTCGCCACATCGGCTGTAATTACACTTGTTTTGCTATTCAGTCTTGCCTGGTTGTTCTGGCAACAGCTCACTCCTGCTGAAAAAATAATCATAGATACAATTTCAAGTAAGAATTTTATTTATATATTCAGCGCTATTCTTCTGATTGCCGGCTGTCTGATATTCGTATTTGACGGAATTCTTCATGTCTACATTCTTCCGGCGAAAAAACTGACCGGAGAGACCCACATCATAAATTCGGTCAATCACTCTCACCGCATATGTATTGAAGGGAGCCGGGATATAATGCGCCTTGCCGAGGCTATTAATGAAGGCGCTGAACGGTATGAGAATCTCCAGCGAAATGTGGATGAAATGATTCATTTCGCAAGAACGGAGTCCGAGAAAGAGAGAAATATACTTGCTGCAGTCATGTCCGAATTACCCGAAGGAATCCTTATATGCAATTCGGAAGGACAGATAATATTATACAACAAAAAAGCAAGGCAGTTGTTTGAAAGCCGTACCGGCTTGAAGCAGGAACAGAATCTCCAAAACGGCCTTGTTGGAATAGGGCGCTCTGTTTTTGGTATTATCGAGAAAAAACTTCTGGTTCATGCCCTTGATGAAATTGCTGCAGGTTTGAAGGAAGCAAACAGGAACGTTTCTTCATTCATAACCGTAAGCCGTGAGGAGAAGCTGCTCCGCGCTGAAGCGGTGCCTGTATTGAATCATCTTAAACAGATAACCGGGTTTATACTTATATTCGAAGATATAACCGAACAGCTTGAAAAAGAGAGCCGTTTCGATTCCCTTCTTCTTTCCTTTACAAGAGGCGTCCGGGCTTCTATTGCCGGAATAAGGTCGGCAATAGAGGTTGTACTCGAATACCCGGATATAAAAAAGGAACAGCTCAATGAATTTACAGGTATTATCCACAGAGAATCGATAACCCTCGGGAATATGATTGATGAAACTTTTTTCAATTATTCATGCCGTTTTAACAGTATGTGGCCGCTGGTCAAAATGTCAGCGGCAGATCTCATCGAAACTGTAAAAAAGAAGGCTGAAGAAAAACCGGGAGTGACTATTCATTTTCTTAAACCGGATATTCCCTGCTGGATTAAAGTTGATACCTATTCAATGATAACGGCTTTTCTTTTTTTACTTGAAGAACTGGAAAATGAAACCGGACAGCATGAATTCAGGTGCAGCATAGAATGCAAAAACAAGTTCATAATGATAAATATAATGTGGGAAGGAAATCCTCTGAAAATAGAAACATTCAGGGTACTTGATAAGAAGATAATCAGGATAGAAAAAGAGGGAAAACCTCTGACCCTGAAAGAGATAATGAAGCATCACGAGGCTGAAGCATTCTCGTTTGTCGACAGGAATACTGCAAACAAGTCTTGCATCCGCCTGCTTCTGCCTTCAACAGGAGAAAGCGTTTCTGAAAACACAAGAAACCTGACAATTCTGCCGGAGAGCCGCCCTGTTTTTTATGACTTTGACCTGTTCAATCAGCCCGGACAGGTTCCTGAAATGGATAATCGGCCTTTAAGTGAACTCATTTATACTGTTTTTGATACCGAAACGACAGGGCTCAATCCGGAAGAAGATGAAATAATATCAGTAGGAGCCATCAGGATAGTTAACGGTCACCTGCTGCGTGATGAAAGCTTCGACCAGCTTGTCAACCCTGGACGAACACTGCCTTTTGAATCTATACAGTTTCATGGAATTGAAGAGCATATGCTGCAAAACCAGCCTTCGATTGAACAGGTTCTTCCAAGATTCGGAAAATTTGCCGAAGGCACAGTTCTTGTTGCGCATAATGCAGCATTTGATATGCGGATGCTTCAGATGAAGGAATCAAAATCAAAGATAAAATTCATCAATCCTGTTCTCGACACAATGCTTCTTTCTGCGATTGTTCACCCGGCACATACAGATCATAATCTTGAAGCTATTGCAGCAAGACTCGGAGTCAGCATCATAGGAAGACATACCGCACTTGGAGATGCAATTGCGACAGGAGAATTGTTTACAAAACTCATTCCCCTTCTGTCTAAAATGGGGATATATACTTTGAAGCAGGCCCGTGAAGCATCGAGGAAAACACAATTTGCGAAGATAAAATATTGATAAAAAAGAAGGGCCAAGGGATCGAGGATTCAAGGAGGCGAGTGGCGAATGAATGAGGATATCACGGATTTTTTATCTGGTGTCTCACCTTTTTCGAAGCTGCCCGAAAAAGAGCTGCAGCAGGCTGCCGAATCTGTTTATATAAGCATATATCCCAAGGACTCGGTTCTGGCAGTTCAGAATATTACGAAAATAGAAAATATATATATTGTAAAAGATGGTCTCGTTGAATTATTTTTTGATAAGCAGGGCAAAAAGGTTTTAAGCGGTTTCCTGAAGGCAGGTGATATTTTCGGCGGAATCTCCTTGTTGATGAATGCCGGTCTTTCCATACGCACCGCAACTGTTTATCAGGACTCCACCATTTATATAATACCCAAAAAAAGGTTTCTCGATTTATGCACCCGTTATAAGATGTTTTATGAGTATTTTGTCGAAACTTTCAGCGGGCGCATGCTGGATGAATCCTATGCTTCAATCATAGCCTCCGGGCAGGCATTCCAATTTCTAACAGGCATAGTTCCTTTCTCATTTCTTCCGGAAGAAGAGATCGAAAGAATAGCTTCCGAACTCTCAACAGTCTATTATCCAAAAGACACTGTTTTATTCATACAGGGCGAATCGAGGGTAGGCTATCTGTATATCATCCAGAAAGGGGCTGCCGAGAGGTACTTTGAAGATAAAGGCAGGAAATCGCTTATTGGTATACTTGGAGAAGGGGATCTGTATGGCGGTATTACCATGCTGTTAAATGACGGAATAGCAGTAAGAACGCTTAAGACAAATGAGAACACTTATTTTTATATTCTGCCCCAGAAAAGTTTTCTGGATATCTGCAAGAGATATGAATCCTTTTCAGATTATTTTACGGATACCTTCGGGAAGAGGATGCTGGATAAATCATATGCAGAGATAATTGCAAAAAACATTCAGCCGAAGGAAGAGGCCTTGCAGTTTTTAAACCAGCCTGTATCGGCAGTAACAAACAGCAGGCTTGTCTACTGCGGAAAAGAGACGTCGATTCAGGATGCGGCATTGATCATGAGCAAACAGAGCTGCAGCTCCATCTTTGTTAAAGACAGCGCCGGAGAATTTATCGGTGTTGTCACCGATAATGATCTGAGGAAAAAAGTAATAGCAAAGGGTTATGATATAAAACTTCCTGCGGCAGATATAATGTCTTCGCCATTATGCAAAATATCCGGGCAGTCCCTGGTATTTGAAGCTCTTATGGCGATGATGCAACAGAATATAAAGCATATAGCGGTTACCGATACCGACGGGAAGGTTACAGGCATTGTAACAAACCGGGATCTTTTAACCGCACAGGGCCAGTCTCCTTTCTTCGTTGTGCGGGAAATAATTTCTGCAAACAGTATGGATGAAATCATAGACAAAAATAAACGCTTGCCGAAACTGATACAGACCCTTATCAACAACGGAGCAAAAGCAAAAAATGTAACCCGGTTTATTACAACCGTTTCGGATACGATTTTGAATAAAATCATAGGATTTGCAATTAATGACCTTGGCCCTCCTCCGGCTCCGTTTGCATTCATGATACTTGGAAGCGAGGGCAGAAAAGAGCAGACCCTGAAAACAGACCAGGATAACGCAATAATTTTTGATGATGTTCCCAAAGATAAAGAAGATAAGGTCAGGGAATATTTTTTAAATTTCGGAGAGAAGGTCTGTAGTTGGCTGGATGTTGCAGGCTACGCGTTTTGTAAAGGTGATGTTATGGCCAAAAACCCCAAATGGTGCCAGCCCCTGTCTGAATGGAAAAAATACTTTAACTCATGGATACACACTGCAGAGGCGGAAGATCTGCTTAAATCAAGCATTTTTTTTGATTTCAGATGCGCTTATGGCGATCCAAATATTACCGTAAAGTTGAGAAAATACCTCTTAAAATCACTGGAAGGATGGGCAGGCTTTTTCCGGCATCTTTCGGAGAATGCGTTGTACTTCAAGCCTCCAATTGGTTTTTTCCGGAATTTTGTTGTCGAATCGAAGGGGGAACATCGGGATGCGCTTGATATTAAAAGTGCTATGACGCCGGTAGTCGATTTCGCGAGGATATATGCCTTAAAAAACGGGATTGAAGAGACAAACACGCAGGAGAGGCTTTATCAGCTTTATTTAAAAAATGTGTTAACATGGCAGGATTATAATGATATTGATCAGGCATACAGCTTCATGATGCAGCTTCGATTTGTCAGACAGGTCGCATCCGTCATAGATGAAAAATCAAACCCTGACAATTACATTAATCCCAAGAAACTTTCCAAAATGGAACAGACCATGTTAAAAGAGATATTCAAGAAAATTGAAAAAATACAGACTAAACTGGGCTTTGAATTTACAGGGATGCCGTGAAAAAAAAGGTTCGAGGGTTCAAGGAGACAAAAGCAGGGGTCAGGAAACCCGGAAGTCGTGAGTCGTACGGCGAATAATCGAAGATCGGGCCTCTAATATGGAATATCGAAATAAGAATAAAACGGGTTAAAGGGTAATTTGAAGATTACAAAACTTTTCATGGATGAAAATGCGATTGACTTTCCAGCTGCAAAATTGATGCTGCAGCGATATAAGATGCCCTACGCAACCGTAGCAAATCAGGACGAAGTATACGAATTTATATCCGGTTCGGAATATCCCATTCAACAGGCGAAAGAAACTCTTTACATAACAAAAAACAGGGGGTCCTTCATAAAAGAATGCCCGGGAACAAGTTACTACACCTGCTGCGGTTATAAGATTCTGCATATTGGAACTTTCTGCAGCATGGATTGTTCATACTGCATTCTCCAGTCATATTTTCATCCCCCTGTTCTGCAGTTCTTTGTAAACCATGAAGATCTTATAAAAGAAATTAATACGTTTTTTAAGAAGGAAACCTTTTCCAGGGTAGGGACCGGTGAGTTTACAGACAGCATGATATGGGAAAAATGGACCGATCTTTCAAGAATCCTGATACCTGAATTCTCAAAGCAATCGAGAGCTGTTCTTGAGCTGAAAACAAAAACAACCGACATTGACCTCCTGAAACAGCTGCGCCATAACAATAGAACTATAGTCGCTTGGTCTTTGAATACGGAAAAGATAATAAAGGAGCAGGAACGACGCACCTCCTCACTTACCGCAAGGCTCAAGGCCGCCGCCCTATGCGAATCCTGGGGATATCCCGTTGCCTTTCATTTCGATCCGGTAATCCTGTATGACGGTTGCGAAGAAGAGTATGCAAAGGTTATTCAAAGCATTTTTTCATACGTTTCTCCCGGCAACATCGTGTGGATAAGTATCGGCACGTTCCGCTTTATGCCGTCTCTAAAATCAATAATCCGGAATCGTTTTCCGGACTCAAAAATTCCCTACGGCGAGTTCGTTATGGGACTTGACGGTAAAATGAGATATTTCAAACCGTTGAGGATAGATATTTATAAAAAGATGGTAGGATGGATAAAAGAAAGAGCTCCGGATGTTCTTGTTTATTTCTGCATGGAAGATGACGAGGTATGGGAAAAGTCTACGGGATTTGTTCCGAATGATAGAGGAGGACTGCCTGCAATGCTTGATGAAAGTGCAATACAGCATTGCGGACTTAAGGTTTTTTAGACAGGATTAACCGGACTGTGCAGCCTGCGGCGAGGAAGTTGAATATCGAAAAGCTTGAGGCGTAAGGATTATTTAAGGCTATTCTTCAGGAGCGGGCTGATGCAGTTGATCCATTAAATCCTGTAAATCCTGTCAGATAGGTTTTTTGTTGCGCCGAATTTGTTGCATTGCATCCAGAGCGCGAAGGGGTATATAATGAAATTAACCGACCGGATTCGTTGCAATATACTCGTTGCTGGTTTTATTTTGCTTCTGTTATGCGTGGGAAGTTACGCAGAGAGCTCCGGTCTTTACAAAGTCAGATGGGTGGATGACGGCGATACTATTGTGCTGGCGGATGGAAGGCGAATAAGATACATAGGCATAAATGCGCCGGAAGTCGAAAGTGAATATTCAAGGGCTGAACCGTTCGGAAATGAAGCAAGAGAATTAAACAGGGATATGGTCTATCTAAAAAAGGTGCGCCTCGAATTCGGCGATGAAAAACATGACCAATACGGCCGTTTTCTTGCATACGTCTTTTTGCCGGAGGGCACTTTTATCAATAATGCTATTATAGAAGCAGGATATGCTTATTGTCTGCCCAAAAAACCGAATGTTGAATACGAAGAACTGTTTTTAAAGTCACAGCGTAAAGCCATCCTGTCGAATAAAGGCATATGGCAGAACCTGGATGATAATCAGGAAGAATATGTAGGCAGCAGCAGATCAAAAAGATTTCATCTTAAAAGTTGTCCGTTTGCCGGAAAAATTGACAAGAAGAGTATAAAAATCTATAAGGGTAAGCGTGATGCTTACCTGGATGGCTTTGCTCCATGCAAAAAATGCTTAGTACACAAGAAATAATTTTCTGCAAGTTTCTATTCCACAAAAGGGTACTGAAAAAATGGCTGAAAATTATTTTGTAAAGGTACTTATACCCCTCTATGGGTACTGAAAAGAGTCTCGTTTATAGAGGTTGGGAGGTCAGCCGATGACTTTTGATAAGGAAAAAAGCAGGCGCCTTGTAGGGTTGTTTCTGTTTGTTGTTATTCTTTACAATTATCCCATTTTATCACTCTTCAATATTCCAGACAAAATATCCGGCATTCCAGTTTTATACCTGTATCTTTTTTTTGTCTGGATATTATCGATTGTTCTTGTTGTAATTATAAACAAATATCCTCTAAAAACAGAAATTCCTGACTGAAGTCGTTGTTTAAAAATAACTGTAACATTGAAATGCCATAACCGGCATAAGGAGCCGTAACCAAATGGGTCGGAAATGTAATGGGTATTTCGTAATGGCTCCTGAGGCACTGAGGTATTAAGATGCTTGAGACGGGAATAATTCTTTCGGTCTCATTCTGCTATATCGGACTCCTTTTTGCAATTGCGTACTATGGCGACAAAAGGGCGGATGCCGGACGAAGCATTATAAGCAATCCTTATATATACGCACTTTCACTAGCAGTATACTGTACTGCCTGGACATTTTACGGAAGTGTCGGACGCGCCGTAAACACAGGCCCCGGATTTCTGACAATCTACATAGGGCCGACCCTTATAGCAATTCTCGGCTGGTTTGTATTAAGAAAAATAATAAGGATAAGCAAAGAACATCATATAACCTCTATAGCTGATTTTATCGCTTCACGTTACGGCAAGAGCACAACTCTTGGAGGTGCAGTAACAATTATTGCGGTGCTTGGAATCATACCTTATATTTCTCTTCAGCTTAAAGCTATTTCAACCAGCTATCTCCTTATAAAACAGTATCCTCTTATTTCAGAACCGGTTCATTTTGCAGCTATACCGGTATTTGCAGATACGGCTTTTTATGTTGCTCTCCTCCTTGCAATATTTACCATTCTGTTCGGAACCCGTCACCTTGAAGCTACAGAGCGCCATGAAGGTCTTGTAGCTGCAATAGCGTTTGAATCGATGGTAAAGCTTGTCGCATTTCTTGCAGTAGGAATATTCGTCACTTACGGAGTATACGACGGTTTCGGGGATGTTTTCAGAAAAGCCGAGGCTGTTCCTGAATTGAGAAAAATATTTACAATGGGAGAAAGCCCTGGCGCATATACCGACTGGATCATATATATATTCCTGTCAATGATGGCTATAATGTTTCTGCCGCGGCAATTCCAGGTGGCCGTTGTTGAGAATGTGAATGAAGAGCATTTGAACAAAGCCATATGGCTTTTCCCACTCTATCTTCTTGCCATAAACATTTTCGTGATGCCTGTTGCGCTTGGAGGAGTTCTCCATTTCGGAATGGGGCAAGCTGACGCCGATACCTTTGTGTTGACCCTTCCCATGGCGGAACATAAGGAATGGATTGCCCTTTTTGTTTTTATTGGCGGATTGTCTGCCGCCACCGGAATGGTAATTGTTGAAACAATTGCTCTCTCAACAATGATTTGCAACGATCTTGTTATGCCTGTTCTGATAAGGGTGCCTTTTTTCCAGATATCAAAACGAGAGGATTTAAGCAGCATCCTGCTTTCAATACGCAGGGGAAGCATAGTTCTTGTCCTGCTTCTAAGCTATATGTATTTCCGGTTTATCGGAGAGTTTTATGCCCTGGTATCGATAGGCCTTGTATCTTTTGCCGCTGTTGCGCAATTCGCACCTTCTATACTCGGAGGTATTTTCTGGAAGCGGGGGACAAGGGCGGGGGCTTTATCCGGACTGCTTGCGGGTTTCCTGGTATGGACATACACACTAGTTTTTCCGTCACTTGTTCAGGCAGGTTTTCTTCCCCACAGTTTTGTAGAGAATGGACCTTTTGGAATGGAGCTTTTAAAACCCTTTCAGCTTTTCGGACTTCAGAATTTCGATCATGTAGCCCATTCACTCTTCTGGAGCATGCTTGCTAATATAGGTGCATATACAGGAGTTTCCTTGTACAGCCGTCCTACCCCGATTGAACACAGTCAGGCCGCTCTTTTTGTTGATGTATTCAGGCATTCAGGTGAAACGGATGAATCTCCGATATGGAAAAGAACGGCATCGGTGCCTGATCTGCGGTCTCTTCTGAGCAGGTTTCTGGGGCAGCAAAGGGCCGATGAAGCTCTTTCATCATATGCCGAAAAGCGCAAGATTGACTGGAAGGCTGCTTTAACGGCAGATGCAGGTTTTGTTAGTTATGCTGAGAAACTGCTTGCAGGAGTTATAGGCTCGGCGTCAGCGCGCGTCATGGTCGATTCTGTCGTCAAAGAAGAACCGCTCGGCATCGATGAAGTCATGGATATTCTCGATGAAACGAGGCAGGTCATCGCGTATTCAAGGGAGCTTGAAAAAGCAACCTCAGAGTTAAAAGCTGCAAATGAGAGGCTCGAGGAGCTTGATCAGCTTAAGGACGAATTTATTTCAACTGTTACGCATGAATTAAGGACTCCTCTTACTTCGGTGAGATCTCTTGCTGAAATCCTTCATGAGAATCCGGATATCGGTCCGGAACAGCACAGTAATTTTACAGGAATAATAATTAATGAAAGCAAAAGGTTAACGCGCCTTATCAGCCAGATCCTAGATTATCAGAAAATGGAATCGGGCAGGATGGAATGGCAGATTTCCCTGATCGATTTGAAGGATATAGTCAATGAAGCCGTTAATGCAACAAGCCAACTTATCCATGAAAAAAATATCAGTGTGAATCTGGAATTACCGGTTATTGTGCCTCTTGTTTCCGGAGACAGGGACAGGCTTATACAGGTAATGTTCAACCTGGTTTCAAACGCGGTGAAATTCTGTGACAACAGGAATGGAATAATAAATATAAAGATAGTTAAAGAAAATGAACATCTGAGAGTTGATGTATCAGATAACGGTATAGGTATAAGCCGTGAAAATCAGGAGATCATATTTGAAAAATTCAGGCAGGTGATAGATGCAGCCCATGGACGTCCCCATGGAACCGGCCTTGGATTAACTATAACCAAACGGATTATAGATTTTCACAACGGTAGAATCTGGGTGGAAAGTGAACCCGGAAAAGGGTCCACTTTCTCTTTTACTTTGCCTTTGACGGCTTCATAAAAAGCCATTCTGCTTTGTTGCACTTCATCTCTCGTCATTGCAACGTACCAGCAAGTCCACTTCATTCCTCAAGATTTGCGCGCCTTGCATAATGATCTTTTTACTTTGCCGTCTGAATTTCGATTTTTTACGAGACCATTAACTTTATTGTTCTTTTTCTTTGTTTGCTGCCTCAATGATCTTTTCCGTAAGCTGAGCCGGAACTTCGTCATAATGAGAAAATTCCATTGTGTAAATGCCGCGGCCTCCGGTCATTGATCTTAAATCAGGTTCATAGGTCAGAAACTCCGACATCGGGACATTGGCAATGATTACCTGGTTTTTGCCTGCCGTATCCATGCCGAGGACCCTGCCTCTCCGGCTGTTGAGATTGCCCATGATATCGCCCATGTATTCATCGGGTGTTGTTATCGTAACTTTCATTACGGGCTCAAGAAGAACAGGCTTTGCTTCCTGGACAGCTTTTTTAAACGCAAGTGATCCTGCGACCTTGAAAGCCATTTCAGATGAGTCAACAGCGTGAAAAGATCCGTCATCGAGAATTACCCTGAAATCAACGCATGGAAATCCTGCAAGTATTCCTTTCTGACAGGATTCCACAATGCCTTTTTCAACTGCAGGAATATATTGCCTGGGAATGGAACCTCCCACAATAGCATCGACAAATTCAAACCCTTTTCCTCTCGGCAAAGGCTCCATCTGTATCCAGCAGTCACCAAACTGCCCGTGTCCGCCGGACTGTTTTTTATGCCTTCCCTGGACTCTAACCTTTTTCTTGATTGTCTCCCTGTAGGGAACTTTTGGAGTATTGAGCTGTGCATCGACATTGAACTTTCGTTTAACTTTTTCAACGACTACCTCTATATGAACCTGACCTCTTCCGGAAAGAAGGATTTCCTTCGTTTCGGCATTACGTTCGAGTTTCAAAGCGCTGTCTTCTTCAAGAAGTTTTGACAAAGAAATAAATATTTTATCTTCTTCTCCCTTGACCTTTGATCCGACTGCAAATGATATGAGGGTTGGAAGGGGTTTCGCACATTCAAATTTTATCTTGCTGCTTTCATCGCACAAGGTATCGCCTGTTGCGGTCTCTTTAAGCTTGGCCACGGCAACGATCTCGCCTGTACCGGCTTCTGTTATGGGTTTTTGCTCCTTGCCTGCAATCACGAGAAGCTGGTTATAACGCTCTCTTGCGGATTTATTGACATTGTAAAAATTTCCGCTTTCTCCGAGAGATCCGGATATGATTTTCATTATTGAAAGACGTCCGGCATAAGGATCGGCAACGGTTTTGAATACGAAGGCTGAAAAAGGGGCTTCCGAGTCCGGAGCCCGTTCCATTGTTTTCGCGCTGTCATTGGGATCGGTTCCTTTTCTGGGCGCTTTTTCAAGAGGTGAGGGCATGCAATTGACAACCAATTCCGCAAGAAGATCAATTCCTATGTCCTTTATTGCTGCGCCGCATATGACCGGAACAAAAGTTCCGGATATAGTTCCTTTTCTCAAAGCTGCCTTGACCTCATCATCTGAAAGAGATTCTCCTTCAAGATATTTTTCAATCAGCTTATCATCTGCTTCGGCAATGTTTTCGATAAGGACTTCTCTTTCCCTGATTGCGGATTCCATCATATCCGCAGGGATTTCACCTGTTGTTACTTTACCATCTGAACCATAGATATATGATTTCATTGATATAAGGTCAACTATCCCTTTAAACGCAGATTCGGACCCTACTGGTAGCTGAAGAATGATCGGTTTGGGTTGGAAAAGATTTGCCGCATCCTTGAAAGTGCGTAAAAAATCAGCACGCTCACGATCGAGCTTGTTAATAAATATAATAGCAGGAAGGCCCAGTTCTCTGGCATAATCCCAAGCCATTTCGGTCTGAACTTTTACACCGTCAACACCATCTATTACAACAACGACACCGTCTGCCGCCTGCATGCTGTTTATTGTATCTGTAAAAAAATTCTGATCGCCGGGGGTATCGATAAGTGAAATAATATTTTTTTTCCAGTTGAACTGATAGAATCCGCTGCTGATGCTGATAAGCCGTTTTAATTCTTCCGGCTCAAAATCCATGGCAGTATTGCCGTCTTCGACACGCCCCAGTCTTTTTATTGTACCGGTTTTGAATAACATGATTTCAGATAGAGATGTTTTTCCGGAACTCCCGTGACCGACAAGCGCAATGTTTCTTAATTTGTTTAACCTTTCACTCATTTAAGCTCCTCTCTAAATTGTATTTTAATCGGTACTGCTTTAAAAATAGGTTTTATATTTGTTATATTCATATTGAAATAAAATCAAGTTGAAAAAGACTATGCGAAACCATCAGACAGCTTCATATAAATTAAAAATTCTTTATTCCCTTTGGGGCCAAGTATGGGAGAGTCGATAACACCTTTGATGCTTAATCCTGCTTCGGAAAAGAAATCAGACAGGCTTTTAATGACTTCGCTGTGAAGGCAGACATCTTTCACCACTCCTCCTTTTCCGACCCTGCCTTTTCCGACTTCAAACTGGGGCTTGATGAGAGCTATGATTGCTCCATCCTTTTTCATGAACTTCAAAACGGAAGGTACGACAATTTTTAAGGATATGAATGAAACATCAATTGTAACAAAATCCATAAGCGATGTGATCATTTCAGATGGCATGAACCTTATATTGGTTCGTTCAACGGCAACTACTCTTTGATCCTGCCGTAATTTCCATGCCAGTTGTCCATATCCCACATCAACGGCAAAAACCTTTTTTGCGCCATGCTTCAGAAGGCAATCAGTGAAGCCGCCTGTCGAAGCTCCTACATCGAGGCATATTCGTTCATTTACATTGATGCCGAAAGCAGCTAATGCCGATTCAAGTTTTATTCCACCCCTGCTTACAAAGGGAATCTCAGTTTCTTTCAGAGAAATGAAATCTTCTTTAACTACTAAAAATCCAGGCTTATCCTGAATCCTTTCATTTACGAGAACCTTCCTGGCCATGATAAGACCCCTTGCTCTCTCACGGCTTTGCACAAGTCCTTGTTCATGTAAGGCAATATCGAGTCGTTTCTTTTTGTCAGGCATTATTATCGCATTTGGGAAAATCACAATTGTGTTAGATCTTTAATCTTGAAGGACTCCTAAAAAAGATCATCAGCAGGCCTTTCTTTGTGCCTTGGTGTCTTCGTGGCAAAAAATTGACTTTTTACGATGCTGTCAATCTCAAAGCCGCGTCAACAATGGCGTTTGAATCAATTTTATATTTGGCCCTGAGCAGATCCTGCGGGCCATGTTCAACAAAAAGGTCGGGTATGCCAAGACGTTCCAACATAAAACCGGAAATATCTCCATCATTCAAGCACTCGAGAACTGCGCTTCCGAATCCTCCCTGACGGATATTTTCTTCTACGGTGATTATGCGGGGAATTTCTTTTACAAGGGAAGTAATCAATTCTGTATCAAGAGGTTTTACAAACCGGCAGTTGACCACAGTGGCATGAATGTCATGTTCTTTGATTAATTGGTTATGCGCTTTTAATGATTCGCAAACTGATCGTCCGATTGCAAGAATAAGAACATCCTTTCCGCTTGTAAGTATTTCTCCTTTGCCGATCGGCAATGGTTTAATCTCCTGTTCCAGAGGAACACCGACAGCGGTTCCTCTTGGATACCGGAATGCAATAGGCCCATTATGGGAGATGGCTGTTACAAGCATACGGCGCAGTTCGTTTTCATCCTTTGGAGCCATTACCACCATATTGGGAAGGTTTCTCAAAAAGGATATGTCAAATAATCCGTTGTGAGTTGCGCCATCTTCACCGACAATACCTCCGCGGTCTATGGCAAAAATTACGGGGATGGATTCTATGCATACGTCATGCAATATCTGGTCATAAGCTCTTTGTAGAAAAGTTGAATATATTGCTACAACAGGCTTGAATCCTTCGGTAGCCAAACCTGCTGCAAATGTTACTCCATGCTGCTCCGCAATTCCTACATCAAAAAATCGTTCGGGAAACAATTCATGAAATTTCGCAAGACCTGTGCCTTCAGGCATTGCTGCAGTAACGGCAATTATTTTGTCATCTTCCCTGGATAGTTCTGTCATCGTTTCTCCGAAAACTTCGGTGTAGGTCGGAATACCATTTTTTTTGCCGATACCATTTCCTGTTTTGATCTCAAAACTACCAACACCATGAAAATATATGGGATTTTTTTCGGCAGGGAGATAACCTTTCCCCTTTTTTGTGGTAACATGAAGAAGTGCAGGTTCCTTAATATGCTTGATATTGTCGAGTATATCTATCAAATGATTTATGTTGTGCCCGTCAATCGGACCGAAATATTCGAAATTAAAAGCCTCAAAAAGCATGCCCGGTGTTACAAATGCTTTAAATGACTCTTCCGAACGTTTGGCAAATTTATATACATCGTCCCCGATTTTTGGAAGAGACCTTAATAACTCTCCGAAATCTTTCCTGAGTTCCTGGAGATATTTTTTGGAAAACGTCCTGCTTAAAAAAGAGGAGAGGGCGCCTACGTTTTGTGCGATAGACATGTCGTTATCATTCAATATAACGACGATATCCTTCTCCTTGTGAAGAAGATATCCCGCCTGATTAAGGCCCTCATAGGCAAGACCCGCAGTCATTGAACCATCTCCGATTACGGCTATAACCTTTGCGGTTTCATTTTTCAGGTATTTCGCGCATGCAATTCCAAGTCCGGCAGAAATTGATGTGCTGCTGTGGCCTGTTGAAAACGAATCGTATTCACTCTCACACATCCTGGTAAATCCGCAAATACCTTCATGCTTTCTAAGCGTATGAAATCTATCTCGTCTTCCGGTAATAATTTTGTGCGCGTAGGCTTGGTGGCCTACATCCCAGATAATCTTATCTATAGGGGCATCGAAAACATAATGAATGGCTATTGCAAGTTCGACAGCGCCAAGACTTGACGCAAGATGCCCGCCATTTTTTGATACGACATCAACAATCAGTTTGCGTATTTCGGCAGCAAGTGCCGGAAGATCTGACTTAGTAAGACTCTTTAAATCGGCAGGAGAGTTAATATTTTTAAGTATGCTCAACAATAATTGTCCTTTATCGTTTTCTTTCAATAATATATAACGCAATTGCCCGGAGTGGGTCAGATTTATTATCAAATGTTTCGATCGCATGCAAGGCATCTTTTATAAGTTTTTTAGCATGATTTTCTGATTCGGCAATTCCCAGAAGGGCAGGGTAGGTGTTTTTATTTCTTGATTCATCACTTCCTGTGGCTTTTCCTGTTTCTGCAGGATCACCTGTAACATTAAGAATATCATCGGTTATCTGAAACGCAAGACCAATATTTTTTGCATATGTTTTAAGATGTTCTATTTGTTCGAAGGTCCCATTTCCTAATATTGCTCCTGATTCGACCGATACACTAATAAGAGCTCCTGTTTTCAATGAATGCATATATTCTAATTCTTTCAATGAAATAGGGTTGTTTTCAGAGACCATATCTCTCACCTGCCCTTCGATCATTCCCTTGTAACCTGCGGCTTTCGAAATAAGATTAATGACATTTAACCATTTTGCAGCATTATTATTAATCTGTGCAGAAGAAAGTATCTGAAATGCAAGGGTAAGAAGGGCATCTCCCGCAAGGATTGCAGCAGCTTCACTAAAAGCCACATGGCAGGTTGGTTTCCCTCTTCTGAGAGTATCATTATCCATAGCAGGAAGATCGTCATGAATTAAAGAATAAGTGTGTATCATTTCAAGCGCGCAGGCAACCAGTAATACGTCGTTTTTTTTATTACTAACAGCTTCTGAAGCTGCAATACAAAGAACAGGTCTTATTCTTTTTCCTCCCGACAAGAGAGAATAGCTCATTGCCTCAATTAACGTACTTGAATCATGTGTGATATTGATAATTTTCATTAATTCATCATTTATCAGGGTATTCTTTTTTGACATGTATGAATTTAAATCAAAATTGGATAAATCTGTTAAGTCGGAATTTATAAAATTCATTCTGATAATTTCTCGGGAATAAATGGTTTTTCAATTACATTCCCATCCTGATCTTTCAAGAGGAGAGTTATTTTCTTTTCAGTCTCATCAAGTTTGGCAGAACAAAATTTAGAAAGCTTAATTCCTTCTTCAAATTTTTTTATAGAATCTTCGAGGGAAAGATTACCGGATTCAAGTTCCTGGACAATTTGTTCAAGCTGTTTCATTGCAATCTCAAATGTAACTTTTGCCATATCTCATATTTTCCTTTCAACACTGCATATTAGAGAGCCTTTCGCAACCAGTACTTCAAGATTTTGACCGATATTAACATTATTTGAATCGATTACAATCTGTTTTTGAGGAATAGTTCTGGTTATGCTATAGCCTCGAAGTAGAATAGCTTTTGGATTTAATGTATCTAATTTTCCAAGTGATTGTTGTAAAATATGCCTGTTATTGATATTTATTATATTAATTAATGTTAATATATTAGATAGTATATTATTAACTTTTTCCTTATATTGTATTATATATTTAACTGGATTATTGATTAATATTTTATTATGTGTATTCATGTATCGATTTCTGAGTTGTTTTATTATATTAATCTTAGATCTTATTATTCGTCTGTATAGATCTTCATTTTTAATTATCATGTCCTCGATTTTTCTCTTCGGACTTTTTATTCTTTTTATCAACCTATTTAAATTATTCTTGTTATATTCAAAAAATCTTAAATAATGCGAACTCAGGGAAATATTAAATTTATTGATATTATTTTTCAATTCATCTTTTATTGGTACAACAATTTCGGCTGCAACCGAGGGGGTAGGCGCCCGGTAATCAGAGACAAAGTCAGAAATAGTATAATCTGTTTCGTGTCCAATGGCAGATATAATCGGAACGGATGATTCGAATATTGCCTTCGCAACTGGCTCTGAATTAAAGGCCTGTAATTCTTCCAAAGAACCTCCTCCACGGGCAATTATAGCTACATCTGAATAACTATATTCATTCAATAATTTAATGGCTGCTACAATGTCCGATTCCGAGGAATCTCCCTGAACTTTTACAGGGATTATCCGAATATTAACATCAGGGTATCTTCTGTTTATAATATTAAGAATATCATATAGTACTGAGCCTGTAGGTGAAGTAATGATAGAGATATTTTCGGGTAGAAATGGTAATTCTTTTTTGTGAGAAATATCAAAAAGACCTTGCGCCGATAATCTTGCTTTAAGCTGTTCATAAGCTATCTGTAAAGAACCGATACCTTTTGGTTCCAGATATTCAAATATAATCTGGTAGGCTCCTTTTGATTCATAAAGGCCTAATCTGCCGAATCCGATAACAGACATACCGTTTTCAAGATTAAATTTTAAGTTTTTGAGTTGTCCTTTAAATATTATGGAATTGATCCTGGCCGCTTCATCTTTTAAGGTAAAATATAAGTGACCTGAAAGCGGGGCGCTTATATTCGAGATCTCACCATAGATCCATATAAAAGGATATTTTTCTTCTATAAGTCTCTTTAGCTCGGATGTCAGCTCTGTTACTGAATATATTTTTGTTTCCATTTTATAATCAAAGACATATTATAACATAATGATAGTATTATATAAATCGGTATTTTCACTAAAGACAACAGCGGGCCCGACGGCGTCGCCAAGTCGATCAGGGGGAATTCGAAGAACCGCCTTAAAACCGCACCTGAGCATAACGTCTGATAATGGATATTATGTAAACTAATAAGGATAATTTTTATAAATCCAAATTTGTGCAAAAACACCCTCTTTCATTTTATCATGGCTTCTGAATTTTGACTTCTCTCTCCTGAATAATTACATATTATTTTTGAACGACGGCTTATCATAAAGACTGAGAAAATCACGAACCGCCGGAATAATGTAAATGTTATCATATTCCAGTCCGCTTAAAAATTCAGCAATAATTTCATTTTTTTTATTTATTGGAAGATCTTTGTCAATATAAAAATAATTTTTCCCTTTAACTATGCAATATCCGCTTTTAATACTAATTCCGGTTTTTCTAAAATTCTGTTCAGTAACCGTTACATCCAGTTTTTCAGCAATCAGTTTCATTTCTTGATATAGTTGATCAGATTTCATATATGCAATTATCCTCTTGAAAAATAACTGTTATGTGTTATAATATTTTTAAATATAAAAGGAGGAATCATATGCAGAAGACATATACCGTAAAAAGCGAACAAACACAGATTCTTGTTAATGAATTCATTAGAAGCGTATATAATTGGATGGGCATCGGCCTGGCACTTACAGGCTTTATCGCTTATTATGTTTCAAACGATGCCCAGATTCAAAATTTAATATTCGGTAATAAACTTGTATTTTTTGGCCTGATTATAGCTGAATTAGCACTGGTTTATATAATAAGCGCCCGTGTCAATAAAATTCAGGCATCAACCGCAACATCCTTGTTTATACTTTATGCCGCGTTGAACGGCGCGACTCTCGCCTCTCTTTTTCTCGTATATACAAGTTCATCAATCACTTCAACATTCTTTATATGTTCCGCTACTTTTGTAGCATGCAGCATTTTCGGAATGACGACAAAGCGTGATCTGACATCCATGGGCGGATTCATGACAATGGGATTGATCGGCATTATAATCGCTTCTGTAGTCAATATGTTTATAAAAAGCTCCGCCATGAATATGATAATCAGTTATATCGGAGTAATCGTATTTGTCGGATTGACCGCATACGACACACAAAAGTTAAAAAATATGGCAATGACACAGCCATCCGGACTTGAAGCAGGTGTAATCCGTAAAGGAGCCATATTGGGCGCGCTTACGTTGTACTTGGATTTCATAAACCTTTTTATAATGTTACTTAGCGTATTAGGTGGAAGAAGAGAATAATACGGAAACAAATTTCGGACATAGTTAAGTTTCCAATCCGGAAATCGGCAATTTTAGGCAAGCTCAAGGAAATCAATAGATTGCGCTGATACATAGGGCATAGTATGTCGCACAAGAAATCCTGCAGATTGACACAGAGATCACTCTAAAGAGCAATTTCCGGATGGAGACTATTTTATCCGATATATTCTTTAACTTTATCTGCAAGAAACCCGCATAGCTTTTCGGTTTCACCCAGAGATTGGCCTTCAACCATCACCCTGCAAAGAGGCTGAGTTCCTGAATACCGGACAAGCACCCTTCCCTTCTCCCCAAGAATATTTTCCACATGTTTAACCGCATCCGCAAGTTTCGGAACATCATTTATATCAGGTTTATGTGAAACATGAACGTTAATTAACACCTGGGGATAAACAGTCATGATTTTTCCAAGTTCCGAAAGCGGTTTTGCTTCTTCTTTCATGAATTGAATCAACTTTAAAGCTGTCAGTATTCCATCTCCAGTTGTCTGAAAATTTGAGAAAATGATATGCCCGGAATCCTCTCCGCCAAGAATAGCGCCTGTCTTTATCATTTCCTGCATTACATACCGGTCACCAACCTGAGACATGCTGTGATTTATTCCTTTTTCCTTAAATAATGAGACCAGCCCCATGTTGCTCATGACCGTACTGACAACATGATTATTCGCCAGCATCCCCTTTCCCTTCATTATTATTGCGCTTATTGCAAGTATTTTATCCCCTGACAAGATATTCCCATTTTCATCAACCGCTACGAGCCTGTCTCCATCACCGTCAAATGCAATTCCTATATCAGCCTTCTTTTCTAACACTTTTTTTATGACATTCTCAGTGTGCTCGGATCCGCAATTGTCATTAATATTCGTTCCGTCAGGAGAAATATTTAAGGGGATGATCTCTGCTCCGAGATCGGAAAATAGATCCGGGGCAATTTTAAAAGTTGCCCCGTTTGAACAATCGATTATAATCTTAATGCCTTTTAAAGAATATTCGTCGGGCAATGCTTTTTTCAGTAAATATGAATATTTTATAAGAGGATCTTTCACTTGACGGACTGAGCCTATGTAATTTATTGGTTTATCATAAACTCCCAGGTTATTATCCAGAATCAACTTTTCAATCTCAGCTTCTGATTTATCAGAAAGCTTATAACCATATCTGTTAAATATCTTAATTCCATTGTCATAAAACGGGTTGTGTGAAGCCGATATTACGATCCCTGCATTTGCTTTCAATGAAGATGTTAAAAATGCCACACCTGGTGTTGGTATTACATTGGAAAGTAATACATTAACTCCAATAGAGCTAATACCTGTAATTAAAGCTAATTCAAGCATATTGCCAGATAAACGAGTATCTCTCCCAATTATTATTGAGTTTAATTCTCCTTCATTTTTAAATTTTAATGCAACTGATTTTCCAATTATGACCGCCATTTCAGGCGTCATAGGATATTCATTTGCAATACCTCTGATTCCGTCTGTTCCAAATAACTTACCCATTAATATAAATCCTCATATCATATATGATTACTCTTATTATTCATTATTGAAGCCCTCCAATGCTTTTTTGTGCTCAATTATTGGTGCAACAATACAATAATAACCTGTATACTTGCAAATAAAACACAATGACATATATTCAGTCACATGGTAATATATCACAATATTTAATAAACAATTTACAGTCTGCTTTCAATAACCTTTTGCAAGGAATCTCAATTGCTGCTGAATATATCCATAATACTGCTTTTTCTCGTATTTTCCGGATTTTTTTCCGGTTCTGAAACAGCCCTTTTTTCATTATCTTCAATCCAGCGTGAGCGGATAAAACGAGCAGGCACTAAAAAGTCATTATTAATCGGCAAACTATTGTCGCGACCCCGAAAGCTTATAGTAACCATTCTTATCGGAAATGATATGGTCAATATCGCAGCCTCTGTTATAGCTGCTTCTCTCTTTGTGTCATTCAACAAGGAGCATGGTGAATGGATTGCAATGGCTGTAATGACACCGGTTACACTCATTTTTGCCGAAGTCATACCAAAAACACTGGCCATGACCTATAATGAAAAAGTTGCACCTTTTGTATGCGGGCCTTTGCATTTTTTTTCAAAATTAATTTTTCCGATACGAGCCATTTTATACAATATCTCAGTATTTCTTTTAAAAATTGTGGGGTTTGAAAAAAGTCATATTGTCACAGCTATAATGGAGGATGAGTTCAGAGCTCTCGTTGATCAAAGCCATGAGAGCGGAGAAATTAATAGAGCCGAACGGGACCTTATACATAATGTTTTTGAATTTAGTGATACCTATGCTTTCGAAATCATGACACCGTTAATTGAGATATTTTCCCTCTCAGAAGCTATAACAATCGAAAAAGCTGTAAAAATAGTGCAGCAGAGCCGATTTTTGAGAATACCAGTATACAGAGACAGTTTTGAAAATATAGTCGGAATTCTTTATACAAAAGACCTGTTAAAAATCAACACTGCTAAATCTGGTGGGATTAAGGATACGATTCAAAAAATTTGCCGAAAACCTTTTTTTGTATATGAGAATATTAAAACTGATGATCTATTTCATATTTTAAAGAAAAAACGGATACATATCGCCATTTGTAAAGATAATCAGGGTAAAGTTTCGGGCCTTTTAACAATGGATGATCTTCTCGGTGAGCTGTTTGGAGAAATTCATGACGAATACGACAGGGAATTAAAGTGATCAACTTTCTTTATATTTTTGCGATAATCTTATGTGTTGCATTTCAGGGATTCTTTTCAGGATCCGAGATGGTTATCCTCTCTTCAAACAGGATAAAACTAAGGCAGGCTGCTAAGCGTGGCCACAAGGGGGCCGCCCGTTTCTTAAAACTGATCGAAAAACCCGAATGGGCGCTTGCAACAACAAGTACCGGTACTAATATGTTTGTAATCATTGCGTCTGTGTTCTCAGCTGTCTGGCTGGATGGGGTATTCCGTGTTAACAGCGAGTTATATACAATTCTCATAATAACCCCGGTTTTGCTGATTTTTGGAGAAATCCTGCCCAGAACTATTTTCCGGCAGAAAGCTGATACGATAGCTCGAAAAATCGCATCTCTTTTTGTTTATGTCTCCGGAATTATTTTGCCGTTAACATGTTTTGTTTATTGGACCAGTAGAGTATTTTATAAACTGATTGGTAGAGATGCTCTCAAAAGGAACCTTTATATTTCAAAGAAAGAACTGGAACTTGCTCTGTCTGTAGATGGGGAAGGAAGCGACCTTGAAACAGGAGAAAAAAAACTTATTCGAAGGGTTTTCCAGCTTTTTGAATCCGATGTTTCAGACGTTATGGTTCCCCTGGTGGATGTAACTGCAATATCTTATAAGGCAACTGTCGGAAAGGCGATAGAAGTGATTAACAGCACAAGTTATTCAAGGTTACCCATATATAAAGGCAGGATCGACAATTTGGTTGGAATTATCCATCCTTTAGATTTAATTCATGTTACAAATGAAAACGCTCCAATAATCCCCTATATTCGTGAAGTCCCGTTTGTACCGGAATCGAAGAAAGCTCATGACCTGCTGTTGTTGCTTCAGAAAACAAGGAATTCCATTGCAATAGTGCTCGATGAATACGGCGGCACAGTAGGAATTATCACAATTGAGGATATTCTGGAGGAAGTAGTCGGTGAGATTAATGATGAATATGACGATGACACAAAGCAGTTTGTCAGGCTTGGGGATAATAAGTTTCTTGTAAATGCGAGGATGGAGATAGAGCATGCAAATGAAATAATGAATTTACGGATCCCCAAAGAAGATTATGAAACCATAGGTGGTTTTCTGCTTAAACTAATGGGTAAAATACCGGGGAAAGGTGAGTCGATATTGTTTGATAATATAAGATTTACTATCCGATCCTCAGGTAAAAAATCAATTCATACAGTCATTGTGGAAATACCTGGAAAAGACCGGTAAAGCTACCGGTCTTCAAGCGCTGTCACTATTTTTTTACGCGTTCGACATATTGACCAGTCCGAGTATCAATCCGCACAAGCTCTCCTTCATTAACAAACGGGGGTACCTGAACAACATGGCCAGTTTCAAGGGTTGCAGGCTTGGTACTGCCGGCAGCCGTATCACCTTTGGCCCATGGATCGGCTTTTACTATTTTGAGATTAATGAAATTTGGAAGTGACAGCCCTATTGCTTTTTCTCCAAAAAATAGAACATTGCAGACTATATTCTCCTTCAAAAAATTTTTTGCATCACCGACCTGGGCGGAGCTAAGAAATTCCTGAACATAGGTCGATGTGTTCATGAAGCAATAACTGCTTCCATCCGAATATAGATATTCCATTTCATGCTCTTCAAGATGCGCCTCGTTGAATTTATCGCCGGATCTGAATGTCCGGTCAAACTGAGAGCCTGTCAGCATGTTCTTAAGCTTGCATTTATAAAGAGCCTGGCCTTTGCCCGGCTTCACAAAATCAAACTGCACAATAACATATGGGTCACCATCTATTTCAATTTTAAGACCCTTTTTCAGGTCGCCGCTTTCATACATTTTATTGATTATCCTCCCTTGAGATTTTGTCCTGTTTTTTATAAACTTTCGATGCAGTCAAGTTCAATAAAAAATCCCTTAATTTAACGTTTATGTGGCTCTTTCGCTCTCCTTGTTTCTTCAACAAACCTTTTCACCCTGGCCATATCTTTTTTATACCTGATCGGATTGCCGTACATATCAAAGGCATTTGTTCGAGTACAACTGTCGACTCCTGCAGGTTTAACCTTTATTATTCCGTCAAAAACATTTTCCGGTGAAAGTCCGCCTGCAAGTATCACAGGTGTATCTGTTGAATCAACAAGTTTTCTTGCTATATCCCAGTTGCATGTAAGGCCTGTGATTCCGACAAACCCGTTTACCGGCTGCTTATCCTGTATTGGACCTGAATTTTTAATTATAAGAGTGTCTGTTAAAAAATAATCGCTGACATGTTCGAATATTTTTGCCAGCTCAATTGAAGAAAAGAATTCAGCAATTCCGGGTTGTGGAATTGGAATTGATCTCATTATTAGTATTTCCGTGAATTTTTTTTTGATGTTCTCCTGCAAATAGACCAATGAATCCAAAGCAGAGCGATTGTTCTTATATTTATTCAAATCTTCGCAGAAATGTACAATATCTGGCTTGTAATAATTCAGGGCATGCAAAATGGAATCAATATTTGAAAAAAGGAGAATCAGCGAACTTTTCGATGCCGAACTTTTCACAAAATCAATGGTCTCTTTAAGCAACGGTCTCTTTAAATTCTCTTCCGGAGTCAGCACGCTTCCGATGTGATCGACTCCGGCCTCAACGAGAGATTCCGCTTCATCAGGTGTCTGGATTTCATAAATCTGGATTATCATATATATGATATATCCTCAAAATTGAGTTGACATTTTATGCCGTGTCTAACATATTCTTTATCATCAGGCAATAAAGACTCTTTCTGCATTTGCTCCTCTTGATCTCAAGAGCCAAAGCCGGTTCGGGATATGGGGCGGGCTGATTTGGCCTTTAACCGGATATTATGCAAAAATATCATTCATTACTACAATAAAAGGCGCAACTTTATGATACTAATAATAGATTTCGGATCCCAGTACAATCAGCTTATAGCAAGACGAGTGCGTGAAAACCGGGTTTATTGCATGATCGAACCCCCGACAATAAATGCCGTTGAAATAAAAAATCTTGCACCTGAAGGAATAATATTGTCAGGCGGACCGTCAAGTATTTATGAAAAAAACAGTCCTAAGATAGATACAAAAATATTCAATCTGGGAATACCTATCCTCGGAATCTGCTATGGAATGCAGTTCATGGTGCATTCACTGGGTGGAAGTGTCGAAAGAGCCGGTAAACGGGAATATGGTTTTGCGGAGCTTCGAATAAAAAAGCAGGAATACGTTCTCAATGATACCGGCAAATCGACTAAATGCTGGATGAGCCACGGAGATTCCATAAGAAAATTGCCGGAAGGCTTTACCGTTTTGGCTTCAACTGAAAACACCGAAATAGCCGCCATTGTCCATTACAGCAAAAAACTTTATGGACTACAGTTTCATCCCGAAGTGGAGCACACGCCACTGGGGAAGAAAATGCTTAAGAATTTTCTTTTCGACATATGCGGATGCAGCCACTCATGGACGATGAAATCATTTGCCCAAAAAGCAATAAGCGAAATCAGGGAAACGGTCGGAAATAAAAAGGTGATTTTAGGGTTGAGCGGAGGAGTCGATTCATCCGTAACTGCAATGCTGATCCATAAAGCGATAGGAAGGCATCTCACCTGCGTTTTTGTTGACAACGGACTGCTCAGAAAAAACGAGATGGAAAAGCTAAAAAAGACCCTGACCCGGAATCTAGATATCAATATCAAGTTTGTTGATGCAGGAAGCATTTTTTTAAAAAAGCTTGCAGGAGTGACCGATCCCGAGAAGAAGCGTAAGATAATCGGGAAAATATTCATGGATGTTTTCGAAGCTGAAGCGATGAAGATAAAAGGCGTCGAATTTCTGGCGCAAGGCACTCTTTATCCTGATGTCATAGAATCGAGATCGGCCTTCGGCGGTCCTACTGCCGTGATCAAATCCCATCATAACGTAGGCGGTCTTCCCAAAAACATGAAACTGAAACTTGTTGAACCTCTTAAATATTTGTTCAAGGATGAGGTGCGCCGCTTAGGCAAGACAATCGGGTTGCATGAAGATATGATATGGAGACAGCCTTTTCCTGGACCGGGCCTATCTATAAGAGTAATCGGAGAAGTCTCAAGACAAAGGCTTTCAATCCTGCGGGAAGTTGATGATATTCTGATTTCAGAAATTAAAAGTGCAGGCCTCTACAGAAAACTGTGGCAGTCTTTTTCGATCTTGCTTCCTTTAAAGAGCGTCGGAATCATGGGCGATCAGCGAACCTATGATAATATTGTCGCAATAAGGGCTGTTACTAGTAGAGATGCTATGACCGCAGACTGGGCAAAACTGCCTCATTTACTTCTGGGAAAGATTTCAAATAGGATCATCAACGAGGTCGCGGGGGTAAACAGAGTAGTATATGATGTAAGCTCAAAACCACCTGCGACAATTGAATGGGAGTGAGTCTCGATAAATTAATTTAAAAAAAGAAATTATAATATGGAAGAGAAAAAATCCCCTGAATTTAAAATCAATATTGACACAATACATTCGGATGCTTTTATCAGGGAAGAGAAAAAAGAAATCCGCATTGAAAAACTTAATCAAAGGGTCACAATTATTTCGATCCTGATTCCCTGTATCATAGCCATTTTGCTTGTAGTCTCCTATCTCGACATCAAAAATAAAATCATGGGGGTTCATGACTCGGGATCCATGGAGGTCCGAAATCTGTCGAAGGCTATCGATAAAAAAACTGCTGAGCTTTCTTCCCAGTATTCAAAGCTTGAGGAATCATTCGAAAAGAAAACAGCGACTCTTAAAACCGAATTTCAGAACTCAGTAAAGGACATAAAAGAGGAAAAAGCGGAAAAGACAGAGGTTGTGAACTCCATAACGGGAATAAGCAGGCAGATTTCAGTGTTAAGAAACGATCTCTTAGCTTTTTCATATAAAAACAAAGGCATGGAGGCCGTTTTTTCACAGAAAATCATGGATATAATAAAAAATCTCGATAAGATTGAAAATGATATTGTAAAGCTGAATTCCGGCATTGCCGGAATATTGGTATCCAAGGCAGATAAAAAAGAGATGGAAGCTTCCATAAAGAATGAACAGAAACGTTATCAGAATGAAATAAACCGACTTGCAGGAGATATCGAAGATAAAATAGATTCGATACGCAGACATCTCACTGAAGTGGAGAAGAAGATTGTGAAGGTGACGATCCCGGCGGTACAGCAAACAAAAACAGAGAACACCGGAAAGCCCGCCGTTTCAAAAGGAGCTGTTTTTCAACCAGGAAAAATCGTTGAGCAGGATTTGCAATAATATGGATAAAGAATCCCTTAAAGACATTCTTAAAAATGTTTCCGCCGGGAGCACCTCTGTCGAAGATGCATTGAAAACCCTCATGCATATATATCTCGAAGATATTGATTATGCTCATATAGATCATCATCGGTCACTTCGAAAAGGATTTCCGGAAGTTATATTCGGTGAAGGAAAAACTGCCGGACAGATTTCCGGAATAATGGAGAAGATGGCTATCCAGGAGGAAATCATTCTAGTTACACGAGCGGATAAAGAGAAAGCGGAATCAGTGCTCTTAAGATTTCCCGAAGCAGTTTATCACGAAGAAGCAAGAATGATCGTCTGGAAGAAAAAGGAGACTCCCATGCAAGGTAGAGGGAAGATACTTGTCCTTTCAGCTGGAACATCGGATATTCCCGTTGCGAAGGAAGCATATATTACTGCTCAGGCAATGGGGAATGAAGTAGATTATATTTTTGATGTGGGAGTTGCAGGCATTCACAGGCTGTTTGATCACAGGAATATAATTGACAACGCTTCCGTTCTGGTCGTTGTTGCCGGTATGGAGGGGGCTCTTCCAAGTGTAGTAGCTGGAATGGTAAGCCGGCCTGTTATTGCAGTTCCAACGAGCATAGGCTATGGAGTGAGTTTTGGCGGGCTGACAGCACTTTTTGCAATGCTCAACAGTTGCAGTTCAAATGTCGCTGTCGTGAATATTGATAATGGGTTCGGAGCTGGATATATGGCTTCGATGATAAACAGGATGTAAAGAAGGGTCAGAAGGTAAAATCGGAAACTATAAACCAGGAACCAGAATTCTTGTCGCTTCGGCTGTTTTGATATTGACTATCTTCTGAAGCCACTCTGTTCCGATGTCACTTTCATCATCATTTAATTTTTTAATTACGGTCAGATATTCTTTTCCGTATCTTACGATGCCTGATATGATTATCTCAAGAAAGGAATCCCGTAATGGTATTGTCTCTTCAATGCCGTATGTTGATATAAAGCAGTTTTCAAATTCAGGCCATCTGCCTTTTAAGGGCTCTATCGATCCGTTTATCTCGTAAAATTCCTTAAGTCGTTTTATCCGTTCCGAAATAGCCGAATCGAGTCTTTTATTGAGTCCGTCAATCAACGCATCGGGAAAACTGTCAGAAATGAACTGATGCCTGACATATGAGTACCAGTGCTTAAGAGCGGTAAGATTTGAAATATAAACTATATTATTGGTTAAAATCTTTTTTATATTCCGGTTATCGCCCGGTGTATAAGGTATGTTGCCGCTCCCTGCAGGACCTCCGAAGATCAAACGTCCGGGGCGTAGCTCATCCTTTCTGCAGATAGTGCCAGCAGCAATTGTTGTTCCGAAGGCAATCCTGCACGGGCCTACAAGTCCGCCCTGCCCTCCCAGGAATATCGGTCTTTGTTTCAGCATTACGCCTTTCGGGACATCCCCCAGCAGAGAGGGCGTGGCCTTATCCTGACCCGGTGTATAATTGAAATGGATGTAAGAACTGCCCACTTCGCTGTGATCTTTTCGTCCGGTGCCGCCCGACATGAAACAATCGCAGAAATTAATCAGACTTCCCAGCGTCACGTAAGGAAAAAGTATCGTCTGTTTCAATCCGACTGTATGGGCAATGCTTACCTCTTCTTCAAGAATAGTTCCTTCTCTCACATGGGAACCAGAGCCTATGCTTGCGCCTTTGAGAAAAACAGCTTCTTTAAAGAAGCCGCTCTTTATATTAACTTCAGGTCCCACCTGGCAATTTTCAAGTGTAACAGGGCCTTCATAACCTATTTTCGCTTTTTCAAGAATAAGAACAGAGCTTCCGTTTATTTTACACCCCGGGTAGATCATCACCCCGTTTCCCGATATACTGCCTGTGTCGACCTCATCACCGATGTGGACATTATTCGGATCGGAAATCACAACTCCCTTATTCAAAAGCTCCTCGATTTTATTTGTTATATTTTTCATTTATTTATTCAGTTCTACAAATATTATAATTTGGAAACGATTTATACAGTATAACAAGATGACCTCTTCTGCTGATTGGAATTATCTCCTTCCTTGTACTTTGCCATAATTGGATGTTCTTTAAGGATCTCCGGCATAGCTCAGGTCCCCTTGAGATCATTTTTATCACAATTGAAACGACAATCATGGAAATCAATAAAAAAATCAGCAGTGATATTGCAGTCATTATATCGAATAATCCTTTCATATCATTATTATGGGGTCCTCACTGTTTCGTGTTGGTACCTCCCCCACCCTTATATGCAATTTTATAAACTCGGCACCACAACACAAAAACATATCTGACAGGATTGCCCTCCTTACTAGAGGCGATGGCATATTACCTGTCCGGCACGATACATCCTGTCAATCCTGTTAAAAAACCTTAGTAAATTAATGCTTTGTATCCAGGACATTTTCAGCAACTGTTTTGTACGATTTTTATACATGTTTTTGTTTCGTGTTATAACTCAAAAAAAGACCTTTGTGCAACTCCAGAAAAATTGTTTTTCAGTAACTTGGTTCATACACTCAAACTCACAAAAAGACACTTTTTTTGATGTAACATATTTATTTTATATGGAGATTGCATCTATTCCATGTCATATTCCCAACAAAACTGTACGGAATCAGTTAAAATT
>Ga0105099_10000329_pt1 | contig 32651 bp, 28 predicted proteins | sample PPLLak3cmMay2015_2_FD_79138 | JGI IMG/M metagenome (GOLD analysis project Ga0105099, IMG submission 79138) | Freshwater sediment microbial communities from Prairie Pothole Lake near Jamestown, North Dakota, USA - PPLs Lake P8 Core (1) Depth... | ecosystem: Environmental > Aquatic > Freshwater >... | reverse complement strand
TGTGCGGCATACATTGCGTATGCCTCCGCGCAATCCCTTGATTTTCTTGAGCTTGCCCAAAATTGCCGATTTCCGAATTGGAAACGCAATAGTATCTATCTTTAGTTTCCGGATGGACACTAAGTAAGAAATTATTTCTTTCTGCTTTCTTAAACCCCTCAAGGAGGGACTGAAATAAAGTCCCGTTTATCGGGGTTATGCGTTCATTGATTTTAAAAAATGTTCATTATTCTTTGTTCCGCGCATTTTTTCAAGAAGAAATTCAAGGCTGTCAATGGGATTTAATGAAGAAAGAAGTTTTCTCAAAATCCAAACCCTGTTAAGGGTCTCTTCGGAAAGAAGGAGTTCCTCTTTTCTTGTACCCGATTTTTTGATGTCTATCGCCGGGAAAACACGTTTGTCGGCAAGCCTTCTGTCAAGCTGTATCTCCATATTGCCTGTTCCCTTGAATTCCTCAAATATCACTTCGTCCATCCGGCTTCCTGTATCAACAAGGGCCGTTGCAATAATGGTTAGACTTCCGCCTTCTTCAATGTTTCTGGCAGCGCCAAAAAACCTTTTTGGCCTTTGAAGAGCATTCGAATCGACACCGCCGGACAAAATCTTTCCGCTTGGCGGCATCACCGAGTTGTATGCCCGTGCAAGCCTCGTTATGCTGTCCAAAAGAATAACAACATCTTTTTTATGCTCAACCAGCCTCTTGGCTTTTTCAATAACCATTTCAGCCACTTGGACATGTCTTTCTGCGGGTTCGTCGAATGTTGAACTGATTACTTCAGCATTGACAGTCCGCTCCATGTCCGTAACTTCTTCGGGCCGCTCATCTATAAGAAGCACAAACGGTATAACCTCTTTATGGCTGGCTATAATGCTGTTTGCAATATTCTGCAATATCATTGTTTTTCCGGCCCTTGGCGGTGAAACAATCAGTCCACGCTGGCCGAAGCCTATGGGAATCATCAGATCCATTATTCTCATTGAATAATTTTCAGGATCATTTTCTATGTTTACCTTTCTGTTGGGATAAAGAGGCGTCAGGTTGTCGAAAAGAATTTTTTCCCTTGCGATTTCCGGATCTTCATAGTTAACAGCTTCAACTTTCAGCAATGCAAAATATCGTTCCGACTCCTTCGGTTGCCTGATCTGACCTGATACGATATCACCGGTCCTCAGATTGAATCGTCTTATCTGAGAAGGTGATACATAAATATCATCAGGACCGGGCAAATAATTATAACTCGGAGCTCTTAAAAATCCAAAGCCGTCAGGAAGAATTTCAAGCGTTCCTTCACCATAGATCAAACCATTCTTCTCTATTTGACTCTGGATTAAAGCAAAAATAAGCTCCTGTTTCCTCATGCCGGCAGCCCCGTCAATATTAAGGCTTTTGGCCATCTGGGTCAGTTCTTTAATCTTTTTGTTCTTCAGCTCAACAATATTCATTAAACCGTAACCTCTTTACCTTTCTCAATTTCTGTCTAAGATTATTTTATGGAATAAACAACAAAAAATGATATACTGCCAAAGAAATAACCTTGCGGAATAAATATAACACAAATTATTATTGTACATTATCAAATTAGAAATTATTTACTGCGTTTTTCTACCCCTCAAAGGGGTACTGAAAAAAGTCCCGTTTATCGGGATCAAAAATAATACATACGATCAACTCAACACAAAAATTATTATCATAATCCGCAAATCAAGGATTGAATCCGAATTGATCATTAATGGAGGAATATTTTATATACAGCGGTATTTAACAGAAAATTATCTAAGGTATTCGCTCCAATCGGCGGGCTTGATAAATTAAAGACAGTTCTAACTATAACATGATTTTATAACTGTCAAGAATTTTGTCTTTTTTAATTATTTTGATAGTCCTTTTATTGCAAGGAATAAACAGGTAATCAATTGTTGCTTGACTCGTAAAAAGCCCATCAACAATTGTAATAATCAAAATGTCTAATAAAATCATTTTAAATATCAATCAGGCAATCCCCAAAACAAAAGGCGCCTATATGGTCGGAGGATCGATAAGAGATCTTCTGTTAGGAAGAATTCCAACCGACTATGATATAGCTGTGCTCCTGTTTCCTGAAAAATATGCCTCTGATCTCGCTTCATGCGTCAACGGGCATGTTGTTGAAATAGGAAAACGGGATCAGAGGATATACAGAGTTGTTTCAAAAAGAGACTCCTTTGATATCTCTGCAATAGAAGGCAATACAATTGAAGATGACCTGATAAAGAGAGATTTTACCATCAATGCTATCGGTTATGATCTTGCTGCAGACAAGGTTATAGACCTGTTTGGAGGAATAAATGACCTTTCAATAAAAAAAATAAGCATGGTTTCAAAAGAGATTTTTAAAAATGATCCTGTTCGCCTGATCAGGGCATACAGGATAGCGGCAATGCTTGATTTTGAAATAGAATCTGAGACCGCTCATATCATCAGAAATAATGTTAAACTCATTACACAGACAGCTGGGGAGCGGATAAAAGCTGAGCTTTTCAAAATATTATTCTGCCCGAAATCATATTGTTATATTGATCAAATGTATAAAACCGGACTTCTTTTTGAAATCTTTCCTGAGCTGACCGCACTTAAGGGATGCAGACAAAACAAGCACCATGCACATGATGTGCTTATTCATTCCTTAACAGCATTCAGTCAGCTTGAAATCTTATTGAGTAAAAACAATTTCAATCAGGAATTAAAGAAATTATCGATACCGGATATGGATAAAAAAAGATCGGCACTATTAAAATACTCCATACTGCTGCATGATATCGGAAAACCATCCTCTCTGACAGTTGGAGACGACGGGAATATTCATTTTTTCGGACATGAAAGAATCGGCGCTGAAATGGCAAAACAAATATCAAAAAGGCTGAAATTATCAAACAATGAGGCTGATTATATTGATTTTATAATAAGAAACCATATTTTGGCTCTCAATCTGTACAACACCGGCGATAAAAAAATCCCTTCAAAAAGAAGTTTGACCCGTTTCTTTATTAAATGTGGGAATAATACTCCGGATTTACTGCTTCATACTATTGCAGACATAAATGGTAAAGGCATCGACGATGAAAGAAACGGACATTTTTTTAGTTTTACATCGTATCTTCTAAAAGAGTTTTTTTCGGACTATAAGTTGAAAATAACCGGGCCGAGGCTGGTTACGGGAAATGATCTAATTAAAGAGTTTGGTCTGCATCCTTCACCTTTATTTAAAAAAATCTTGTCTGTTGTTGAAGAATCAAGGATTTCAAACGATATAAAAAATCGTGAGGAGGCTTTTTCTTTGGTATCAGAGCTAATAAAAAACAATTCCGGCAATTAAGGCTTACCATAGTGTGGAAACTATGTTTGGACACATACATGTTTCCAATTCGGAAATCGGCTATTTTGGGCAAGCTCAAGGAAATCAAAGGATTGTGCTTAAGACATACGGTCAGTATGTCGCACAAGAAATCCCGCAGATTGACACTTTAGATCGCCACAAAGAGCCATTTCCGGATGGAAACTATCCTGATCCTTGACAATATAAAGTCAATTCTATATTTAAGCCAGAACATACAAACCATATAAGAGGGCTATTCCAATAAATAAAACAAGAAAAGGAGAAATTTAATGAACATTTTGTTTTTCGGACCGAACGGCAGCGGTAAGGGAACTCAAGGCGCCATTTTAAAGGATAAATACAAGACCCCGCATATTGAATCCGGTGCAATATTTCGTGAAAACATTTCAAAGGGAACCGAACTCGGCAAACAAGCCAAGGCATATATAGACAAGGGCGATTTGGTACCTGATGAGATTACGATTCCTATGATACTGGACCGTATGAAACAGCCCGATTGTAAAAACGGATGGCTTCTTGACGGGTTTCCCAGGAATAAAAACCAGGCAATCAAACTTGACGAATCCCTGAAAAAAGCAGGTATAAAACTTGATATAGTTGTTGAAATTGTGCTCGACAGGCAGATTGCAAAAAACAGAATCATGGGCCGCAGACTTTGCGACAAAGACAACAATCATCCAAATAATATATATATAGATGCCATAAAGCCGAATGGAGACAAATGCCGTGTCTGCGGAGGCAATCTCAAAACAAGAGCAGACGATCAGGATGAATCTGCAATCAATAAACGCCATAATATTTATTATGACGCACAAAGCGGAACACTCGCATCATCTTACTATTTTAAGGATATTGCAAAAAAAACAGGTTCTTTAAAATATATTACACTTGACGGCACCCCTGGAGTAAAAGAAGTTCAGGCGGAACTTCTTTCAAAACTTTAATGGAGTCCCAAAAAATTTAAGCTCCCCGCTAAAAGCAGTAGGGAATCTTCGACCGCGGGGCAAAAGTGTCTGTTTTTAATTAGCTTGTTATCCCCGCCGCAAGAAGCGGGGGTAACAAGCTGTTTCGGTTCAAAATGCGTTGATTATCCCTGTATCCTTTTGATACCTTCATAAATAGTCAAAAAAACGACTTTTTTACTTGGCGGCAAAGGTCTTCCCCTCTCCCGCCGCTTGATGTAAATTCAAACGGTTCCACCCTCGCCCCAGGTCTGGGCTTAATCGCCCTCGGACTGATGATAGACTTTTTACAAATCCGTCATTATTTATTGTTAATAATTTTTCTTGCCAAGCTGTTAATTATAAGTTAGAAGGACAAATTCTAAAATACATTAAATAAACATCAGCAATAGGATCAAAGGACTCAGGCTATTCTGGTGAAAAGAAGGGGGCGAAAAATTTGAAGGAAATCCAAGTCAAGGTTTTCGATAACGACCTTGAAAAAGCTATGCGCATTTTGAAAAAAAAGATTCAAAACGACGGGCTTTTCAAAAGACTTAAATTGAAAAAGAGCTATGAAAAACCTAGTGAATTCAGGCGGCGAAAGCAGCGCGAAGCTTTAAGAAGAGAAAGAATCGCAATTTCCAGAAACAAATACAGAAGATAAGGGAACATATCGTAAATAAAAACCCGGCAAAAATAATATTTTGCCGGGTTTTTTTATCCGCCTTTAACAATATCGTATTACAGGATCAAGCCCATGGGGAATAAAGCATATAAAGATTGTCTTGATTCGATGTATGGATTAAGAAGGTTTGGAATAAAGTTAGGTCTTTCCACAATAAGAAATATCCTTTCCGCTCTTGGAAATCCCCAGAATGAATATTCATGCATACATGTGGCCGGCACAAACGGGAAAGGTTCAGTTGCATCAGCTCTTGCTTCAATTTTACAAGAAGCCGGTTATAAAACCGGGTTGTTCACTTCGCCACATCTGGTAACTTTCAATGAAAGAATCCAGATAAACCAACATTTAATATCAAATAAACATGTAGTTGAACTATATAACATCGTAAAGAATGTTCATCAGGGGGGATCCCGCGAACCGACATTTTTCGAATTTTCAACAGCCATGGCATTGTACGAATTCAGTAAAGAAAAAGTTGATTGGGCCGTCATCGAAACGGGCATGGGAGGAAGGCTGGATGCTACCAATATAATCAAGCCGGCCATTTCGGTTATTACAAACATCTCTATTGAGCATAAAAAATATCTTGGTAATACAATCGAAAAGATCGCGGGCGAAAAGGGTGGAATAATCAAAAGAGGAATACCCGTAATCGCTGGGGCAAAACAAAAAAACGCAATTAATGTCCTGAAAAATATTGCTGCTGAAAACAAGGCTCCTTTTTATCTTATTGGAGAGAGTTTTAAAACAAGAAAGAATAAAAATGGAACCTTTACATATCATGGAATGGGAAAAATATGGCCTGATATGCAGACAGGCTTGAGCGGGTTTCATCAGATCGAAAACGCGTCTCTTGTTCTGGCAGCCTGCGAGATTCTCGGAAAGAGGATCGATCTTCCGGTTGAAAAAATAAGAGCCGGTTTGTTTAAAAATAAATGGCCGGGAAGGCTTGAAGTCGTATCAACTTCTCCTTATATAATTCTCGACGGAGCACATAATCTGGATGCCGCACGAACACTTTCAAAGTTTTTATCAAAAGAATTTTACGAGAGAAAAATTACTATCATTACCGGCATGCTCGATGATAAACCTTATCCATCCATGTTAAAGAGCATTCTTTCCGGATGCAGCAGGGCTATATTGACGAAACCCTTAATTGACAGAGCGCTTGAACCTGAAACACTTTATGAGGCATCGAAAGAAATAGTAAAAAACATTAAGATCATACCGGATGTGAAAAGCGCTATAGACTATGCCGTTAAAACAGCATCGAAAGATGAGGTAATATGTATTACCGGTTCTTTATATGTTGTGGGTGAAGCAAAGGCGCTTTTTTCAAACTTGACTTTTCAGCACATATAAACTAACTGCTGTAACAATTGTGCGCCCGTGGCCCAGTGGATAGGGCGTCAGCCTCCGGAGCTGAAGATCGCTGGTTCGATTCCAGCCGGGCGTACCACTAAAATAAAAGATTTTATTCATTGTTATTTCTATTCACTTTATCACATTCCCAATTGCGGATATAGTTTTATTCCTTTTTGATAAAACTTGACAGATACTTTTTCAGATACGCACCATCCGACAACAATCCAGGAAATAGTTTTATAGCACTGTGGTAGCAAATCCTAGCTTCAGAATAATATCCTGAAATATATAATGAACGAAACAAGGTAAGATATCGCCTGGCAAGAAATTCATCCCGAAAAAACATAAGATCCGGTGTAAGAATTTTCGAATCGAATAGAATGTCCACAATGTCAATTCCAGCCTGCGTAACTAATTTTGTGTTGTTCCTCAGGCTATCATCATGCTTGAGTATCTTCAAAACCGGATTGGGAAAAGAAGCACAATTAAAAAGCGCCAGTACTTGGGCAAACACAGGTATGTCTTCGCTGTTAGGAATATGATCTGGGTATTTGATATTTTCAAATACCCTTCGTGCCGTTATAGCCGCGCCATGAGAGATTCTGATGTTTCCCCGGATGTAATCAACAAAATTTTTCTTTTTATCTTTAGAGAAAGGCTTGGGCATATAAACTTTTTCTTTGCCATTTTCATGAACTGAAAGATGCCCTCCTAATACCATATCAAGATCCGGTTCTCCTTGAAGAAAAGAGCAAAAAGTACTCAGAGCACCAGGAAGAAAACTGTCGTCGGCATCAAGAAAAATTAAATAGTCACCACAGGATTCCTTGATTCCTCTATTTCTGGCATTCGCTGGACCTCGGTTTTCCTGCCGGAAATATTTAATCCGGATTGGATATTTTTCACAATAAGAACGCATCAGTTCCGGGGTTTCATCCGTTGAACCGTCATCTATCACCAATGTTTCACAATCATTTTGTTCTTGCGTGAGTGTAGATTCTAATGCATTAGGAAGAAAATGAGCATAATTATATGTAGGGATTATAATCGATAATTTCATTCTATCTAAATAATTTCTATAATTAAAGTACTTTATAATATACTGATAATTTACAATAAAGATGGCGTTGAAAGAATCGCCAATTTTTTATGAAGTGCGACATCTTTTACCGGCAAAACGAAACGCCGAATTCGGATTAAAGTTGATTTCGTCTGGGTAGAGCCAACACATTACAATGTGTTTTATTTGTCATCCTCACCGTCAATGTTTTTTCTTCAATGCCCCAATCATTTATTACTCCGATCACATCATATTGTGCACCATGCAAGATATTATGAATCTTTGAAATATCACTTTCAGAATGAGCGCCTGTTTCAAAAACAAGAGTTGGCCTATGTGACTTTAATGTTTTAATAGCGCCCGCTAAAACGCTTGGCTCGTGACCTTCAACATCCACCTTAATAAAAGAGATAATATTATCATTTTCTGCAAGGATAGTATCAAGGGGCATTGCTTTGATTTGATATTCTCCCTTGTCGCCAATTCTGGATTTACTGTGATCTGATTCATCTATCTCAAATCTCACGGTTCCTTCTTCATCAGAACATGCACAATGAACAATTTCTACGTTGTTAATAGCGTTGAGATATAGAAGCTCTTTTAAGTAAGGATGAAGATTGCTATTAGGTTCGATAGAATAAACCTTCCCGATGTAACCAACCCGCTCAGCCATGCATAACGATAAAAAACCAAGATTTGCACCTACGTCTACCGCAACTGATCCCTGCTTAACGTAACGCTTGATAATCCATTCCATGGATAGATCAATGGAACCTCTGACCTGCACATGACGAGTAGCAGAATCGATAGAACTCACAGGAATAAGAAAATTGTTGCAAGTTCGCACTAATTCTTTAACGATATTTTTCTTAAGAGAAGACTTCACTCGTTTTCGTATCCATGGGAATATATTGGATCCCATTGTATAATTATCTTTAAAGCGATAGTAAGCTCTTAACTTTTCAGATTTAATCCTCATATATATAACCCTCATTTATTTGCCGGTCTAATAATCATGCAAAACAGACATCAATTAAAACAGCAAAACAGGCACCACCAATTTATTGAAAAATCAAAACATCTTGCGTTTTATTTTTGAAATCTCATCCCTGAATAAAGCATCAATATGCGGTGTATTTTCCCAGTTTTGCATAAAACGATCAAGATCTTTCATGAATGCCTTTTGAAATCGCCATTTCAACCGGTGTTTGCAAACAGCATCAAGATCTGTAATGAATAATTTTTTATCCGAAAGAATGAAATTCGTTCCCTTGAAATCTCCATGACTTATCAAAGAAAATACGAACATCCGGAGCAGCCCACCAAACTGCTTCACCAGACTGATAAGATCAATTTCTCCTGCCTTTTCTGAATGAAGAAAATGGTAAATATCCGTTCCGTCGATATATTCAGTCAGAATATAAGAAACGCTTCTTAATGGACCAAACCTTGTTTCCATCATGGCTAAAGGGTTGGGAGTATTTATTCCTATGCTTTTCAATAGGTGAGCATTGCGCCATGACGCCCAAGCCCTGCTTTGTCTGTAGGAGCGCCTTGCGGCATGCCACATGTTTTTCATATTATATCGTTTTACAATAAGCGGCCGTCCTGACAAATGGATTAAAAAAACAGTTGAACTGTTTCCGTCCTTAATAATTCTTTCTTCTTGAAGCACGGCGTCCGGATTATCGAGAAAATCGGCCATTGCCTCGTCATAATAGGTCCTGCCGCAAATCAAATACCGGCGTATATTTTTATCACATATGAAGGAGGTGCTTTCTCTGAATATTTTCTTCAAATACTCTTTTTCCGCTCTATATCTGCATTTTATCACCTCTTTCATCAGGGATTCATAAATACCATCGGCCATCATCCATTTTCTCACGGAAGCATAATAATTAAATGCCTCCGGGATCAGGCTTGCATATTGCGGATAGAATTGAGCAAAAAATAGTCCGAGATTCTTCAAGCTCGGCTTTAAAAGCAGTGGTGTACCTATATGTTCGGAATCAACAGCATCCCCGTCGATGGCATATATATACCCGCCAGATAAAAGAAAATTTTTTATATGTGGGTCCTTCTGACAAATACCGGAGATATGCTGTTTTGCAATAACAGTCATCAGTCCAGCCAGAATAAAAAGGCGACCGCTGTCGCTTTCAGCTTTATCCCAGATTTCTTTAATATCTTCACTCCCTATTATCTTCTCAAAACCAAGAAGAGGTACTTCTCCTGATGCTGAAGACCCGCGGAAGAGCAGTTTTGGAGTGATGATGCCTGAACTCTCCAGTGCCATTATCCCGCGTTCTTCGCGAGCTAAATGTCTCCTGCCGTCTGTTATATCAAGGAAAAACTTTACAACGACATCCAGACCGTTCCACTTTCCTGAACATACCAGACGCTTTCCAGGCAGAAGCCTCAAAATACCTGTGCATATAAGTTCATCCAACCTTCCTTCGGATTTGATATCGATACTGAATGGAACGGTAAGATTCCTGCCCGATGAACGCAGATAATTGCCGTCAAAAATTTGTATATTATCGGAAGGCTTCATTGTAGATCAGTACCGATGCCATCAACTGTTACTACCATTTATTATTGCCGCCGCTAAAGGAGAAGAATAGATATAGGAAACATTTTTTCCACCCTCAAATTCCTTTATTATTTTGAAATATCTGAACCCGGGCGGTTCTTTTTTTGCTGAAATCTTTAATAATATAAGATCTATTTTCCGGTTCAGGGCAATCTGTTCTATGTTGTAAATGTTTGCAATTTCACTCTCATGTACAACCAAATCGCCACCGCCTTTTGAAAAATATTTTCCAACCCAGAAGTCTCGGCCGGCATAATAGAGAAACCGTGCATCCAGAGTAATTATTTTAAGCCGGTCCGACTTATGCTGCTCTGCTATCCATTTTCCTGCCGCCATTAGACTTCTGTCTTCTTTCCATTCATGTTCAAAGCACTGGTACACCGGCAAAATAAAAAAAAGAATGAAAACGGCCGCAAATACTTTTTTAGAAAATCTTCCGGATAAATATTCAAAAAACCTCTGCATGCCAGCTCCAATCCATGGATAGAGCAACAATGTCGGAAATGAAAGAAATCTTTTTTGTATAAAATCCATATTTATCAGGAAGTAATATGCCATAAGCATAAATACAAAATAAATACTTAAAATAAAAATACGGTTTTTCTGCATTGTATCCTTAAAGCTAAAAAAAAGCGGGACTACAAATAGCGGGAAAAGAACAACAATAAAAGTCTCAAGGAGCCCAAAGAGGTAGATTATCGGAATATAGTGTCTTGCTGTCTCTGCAAAATTCTGCTGTCCCCCAGGATGCAGTGAATATTTTTCAAGGTTAATAAGCTGTTCTAAAATATGATAATAATTATCAAGGAATCCAAGAGTAAATAATTTTTGCACCTGTGTAAGTATATCGCTGCTTCTGTTGAGATAAATAATACCATCATATCCTAAAGCAACTATAAAAACTGTGGAAAACACCAGTGGGAATAAAATCCATACTAAAAATCCTTTCAACAAACGGACTTTATCATTTTCCCTCTTTAAACAGAGGGCAACAAAGCATAATGAGAAAAACAATATGAATATTATTCCTTCGAGTCTGAATAATATTGAAATCCAGGAAAAAAGCGCTGCAGCAGCAAAAAAAATTATCCTTTGCGATTGAATGGACCGCAGGGCAAAAAAAACAGCCCATGCCATGCAGAATATATAGCCAGGATCCCGAATCACGCTGTCTGCCCAGCCGTTTGGAACAGGAGCTACGGCAAAAGCAAGGCATGCCCAGAAAGCCGCCTTCCGCTCAAAAAGTTCATTTGTAATAAAATAAAGGGGAATAAGAGTAAAAACTACAAATACAATTGATATTATCCTTCCGGCTGTCACCCAGTCCGGAAGCAGAAAATGAACAATTGCTATTAACAAGGGATAAAGCGGCATCTGATATATTGAAATACCTTCGCTAAAATATCCCTCTGCAAATTTTTTTGCGGCAGCAATATAAAGCAACCCATCTTTATTTACCACGCTAAACGACACTAAAAGAAACGCTTTAAGCGTCAAAGAAATACATATTATATATAAAAGTCCATTTTTGCTTTCGGACCATTTTGAAACTTTTTCAAACAAGTTTATAACCTCCGACATGTATTAATATAAGCTATGATTAGCACAGGAATATATTACCGTCAAAAATCTTATTTAGTTTCCATAATTTGTTTCCAGATGGACAATGTTTAAAGCATTTTATTCCTGTCATTGACATAAATGACGCTCTCATATATTCATCCCGGTTATCCGGCAAGGCATCGTTCAAAATAACCATAATATTGCACGGGTATTTGCCAATTGAAAAATCTATCATATGAAAAATATCTCGCCCTACGTGATGGCGCTGAAATACTTGCTTCGGACAGTTTCGGAGAAAAAGTACTGCGTCTTAAAGACGGCTCTATTACCAAGCTGTTCCGTACAAAAAGAATAATCTCATCAGCTCTTTTTTACCCCTATGCAATACGATTCGTAAAAAATGCGGCAAAATTAAAAGGTATGGGAATCAGCACGGTAACAATCATCGATTCCTATAAAATTCCAGCTATAAAAAGGACAGCGGTACATTACATGGAACTTGAAGGCGAAACGCTTCGCAATCATATCATGCATTACTCGCTGAACTGTAATATTACCCAAAAACTTGCGACGTTTATCGCCAGACTACACAATGAAGGTGTATATTTCAGGTCCATTCATTTTGGCAACATTTTAATTACTCCAGACAACAGCTTTGGATTAATCGATATCGCCGATATGAAGATCTCAACTCCTTCCCTGAATATCGGAAAACGAATCAGGAATTTTCATCACATGACAAGATATGAAACAGACAGGAATTCGCTGAAACAACAAAAAGAAATATTTATAATGGAATATATAAAAATGTGCAACTTCCAACGATACAACTTAAAGAAATTAAAGGAAAAAATTAGCTCGATTCTTTCCTGATTAAAAATTCTCATTTTTCAGACAGCATTTTCTTTATCTTTTTTGCTCTTCTGCGTTTTCGTCTTGCAATATATTCCGGATACAGCTCTGGATAGAATCTTTTCCATCTCTTGTGAAGCCAGAGCCACTGATCCGGATATTTTCGCACGGCTTTTTCGATGACATCGGTCATGATTTGAGTGTTGGTCTTCAAATCATCCCGCAAATCATTTGTCCTCACTAATTGAACAGGGGGTTCTATAATAATTGTAAGTTTCTGGTCTTCCCCCCTGACACAGAAAACAGGAATAACGGGGCTTTTACATCTCAAGGCAAGCATTGCTGCAGCCGGTGTAACAGTAACTTTTTTGCCGAAAAAAGCAAGTTCCACTCCTTCCGATTTTTTTGTTCCCTGATCAATCAGCAGGGCAAGGATTTTTCCACTTCGAAGAGTTTGCATCATTTCAGGCAGAGCCCCTTCCTTATCAATTATCGAATTTCCGAAACGGGTCCTCAGCTTCAATATCCAACTGTTTATAATCCCTGATTCTATCCTTCTTGCAACAACCGTTATGGGATATCCGAAATAACACGGAGAAAACAAAGATGCCGCCTCCCAGTTTCCTAAATGAGCTGAAATTATTATAATACCTTTTCCGCCCTCAATGGCATTAAGCAGATGATCTTCTCCCCTTATTCTGATATTCCGGAGAAAATCTTCTTTAGAAAATAATGCCAACTGAATTATTTCAAGGATTGTAAGACCTAAATTCTGAAAAACCCGTCCGGCAATTATTGCGATTTTCTTATCATTCCATTCGGGAAAGGCAAATTTCAAGTTTCTTTTGACAATCCGTCGGTGGGGTATATCGAGATAATATATAAGCATCCCAAGAGTTTTACCCACAAAACCAATAATACTTTTGGGAATAGCAGCAAACAGATGCATTTTTTAACCTTTCTCCTGCCTCTTCTCTTTCCCTTCCGTTTTCATCCCGTCTCTATTATCCCGGCATGATACATGACTTAATATCACAACCGCCTGCTTTTAGTCTATATCCGCGATTAAAAAGGTATGTTTAATGGCTTTTTACAAAACCGTCAATTAATCAACTTGGCATTTGATTATCTGCCTGATACAAGAATATTCATTCAGCACAAACCGAGCGATTTAAATAATTCATGTTCAACGTGCCACGATATACGGGATACAAGAGGCGGAATGGAAAAATTAATATCGTTAAATTCAGGGCCTATTATCATAGAGGGACTCCTTGAAAGAGTGCCGGGCTACAGGGGTGTCGTCTTGACCCACCCTCATCCGCTCTATGGTGGTAATATGTTTAATCCCGTAGTAAAGGCAATTTCAAACTCTTACAGGAATATAGGATATTCAACTTTAAGGATAAATTTCAGGGGGGTCGGAGAGAGCGGCGGAAAATATGAAAATGGGATCGGCGAACAGGAGGATGTGCTTTCAGCCGTATCATACATGAATGATCTTGGAATAAAAAAGATTGACCTGGCCGGCTATTCTTTTGGAACCTTTGTTAATACCGGAGTTGTAAAACACTGCCACGCGGTTCAGAAAATGATAATGGTTTCCCCACCGGTTGCCTTTATGGAGTTCGGCTTCCTTTCGCCTTTAACCTGCTTAAAACTCATAATAACCGGGAGCCGCGACGAAATCGCGCCTGCAGCTTCTGTCAAAAATAATCTTTTGCAATGGAATCCGGAAGCTGCGCTTGAAGTGATAGAGGGCGCCGATCATTTTTATACGGGATATCTGAAAAAGCTGGAGGAGATTTTATCTCAGCATATATAGGTTTCCGTCAGACATTATCCAACCGTTAACGTTAAAACAAGAACCTGTTTTTTTTGTTGCCGAATCCTCTCAATTCATCTATTAAGCGAAGCCTTGTAATTATGAAATAAGGATCACCTCCAAAAGAGTTGGTGATCCAACAAGGATTCAAGGGGTCAAAGGTTCAGGGATTCCAGTAAAATGATAGAAATTATTCTGTATTCTGAATTCTGACTCCTGTATTCTCATATAAAATAAATTTAAAGGGAGCTTTGATTTTGCTCGGCACTATTGTGAACACAATTGCAATTCTTGCGGGATGTCTTGCAGGCATCCTGTTAAAGGGAGGAATCCCGCAGAAATATAACGAAACGGTCATGCATTCTATAGCTCTTGCAGTAATACTGATCGGTGTTAAGGGCGCTTTGAAATCAGACGACATCCTGCTTGTTATAATCAGTCTTGCAACAGGAAGCGTTATAGGCGAATTTTTAAAGATAGAGGATAAGATTGAAGCTCTCGGGAATTTCCTGCAGAAACTGTTTTCAAGAGCAGGAGACGGAATATCAAAGGGCTTCGTTACGTCCAGCCTTCTTTTCTGTGTTGGATCAATGGCCATAGTCGGTTCACTGGAAAGCGGTCTCACTGGAAACCATCAGACCCTCTTCGCAAAATCGATGCTGGACGGAATAGGTTCAATAATTCTGACATCAACACTCGGAGTAGGAGTCTTTTTTTCCGCGGCCTCCGTTTTGTTATATCAGGGGGCTATAACCCTTACCGCCTCATATGCAAAACAGTTCCTTGTTCCGGAAGTAATAAGCCAGATGTCTTCAACCGGCGGTCTCCTTATTGCGGCCATAGGGATCAACATGCTTGAAATAAAGAGGCTAAAAGTCGGGAATATGCTTCCCGCCATATTTGTACCCCTTTTATATTATATTTTTAAGCAGGCTTTGACGGCTTTGTAAAAAGTCATTCTGCCGTGTTGCGCTTCATCTTTCGTCATTGCAGCGTACTTCAATATACGCTTCATTCCTTAAGATTCGTGCGCCTTGCATAATGAGCTTTTTACTTTGCCGTCACAAATACGACTTATTAAGAAAATAAGTCATTTTTATGGTTCGTTGCAGTCCGTAGAGGGATGAGGAATTTTTACGAAGGTATCAAGTTTGACCCTGTCCTGATTTTAAGGTATAAAAAAATATGCATTATGAAGGCAACATAATACGCCCTCCAAGCGAAGCCGACAGCATCCTGCTTCAGATAACAGTCGGATGCTCGCGGAACAAGTGCACCTTCTGCGGTACGTACACCGGTGAGCGCTTCCGGATTAAACCGGATTCAATCATAATGGAAGATATCGCGTTTGCTGCAACTTATTGCAGGCGACAACGCCGGGTCTTTCTGTGCGACGGAGATGCGCTCATAATCCCGCAGAAGAGGCTTATCAATATTCTTTCAGAAATTAAAAAACAGCTCCCATGGGTTACAAGGGTTGGTCTCTATGCCAACGCCAAAAGTATTAATTTGAAGACACCCGATGAACTGAAAGCATTAAAGGAGCACGGAATAGGCATTGCCTACATGGGGCTTGAAACGGGCGATGACGTAACCCTGAAAAGCATAAATAAAGGGGCCTCTTCCGGACAGATGATAGAGATGGGAAGAAAAGCAAGGGAAGCCGGAATAAAACTTTCAATAACTGTTCTTCTGGGAATTGCAGGAAGAGAGCGTTCAACAATTCACGCAGAGGAAACAGGAAGAGTTCTTTCTGCAATAGATCCGGAATATGTCGGCGCCTTGAGCCTCATGCTTATACCCGGCACTCCTTTGTATAACGATTACAAAGCAGGCAAATTTATCCTTATCGAACCTGATGAAATGTTAAAAGAACTCCGGGCCATGATAAATGCCACAAACCTGACAAAGGGCCAGTTTCATGCAAACCATGCCTCTAACTACCTTCCGATCAAGGCAAGGCTGCCGAAAGATAAAGAGGCAACAATAAAACTTATCGACATGGCGCTTGCCGGCAAAGTATCTTTAAAACCCGAATGGCTGAGGGCTTTATGATTTTTCCGAACTTGTCAAAATTATTGCATCTGATTTAAAAGAAGTGTAACAAATCACAGTTTGAATATCGGATATCGAATTTCGAATATCGATGCACTATGTGCGAACGATATGAAAAACCCGATCATAAACAGGAGAAATTCAGATGGCAGACGTAACATCCCCAACCAGCAACGATTTGGACCTTCTTTGCATAAACACGATTCGCTCGCTTTCCATGGACGCAGTCCAGAAGGCAAACTCAGGGCATCCCGGCGCTCCCATGGGCCTTGCTCCTGCTGCGTACACTCTATGGACACGCATCCTGAAGCACAACCCCTCAAACCCCAGCTGGTTCAACAGAGACAGGTTTATACTGTCAGGCGGTCATGCCTCCATGCTTTTATACAGCATGCTTTACCTTACCGGATACGATCTGTCGCTTGATGATATAAAAAATTTCAGACAATGGGGCAGCAAAACGCCCGGCCATCCGGAATACAGGCACACCCCCGGAGTTGAAACAACAACAGGGCCTCTTGGCCAGGGATTCGCAAACGGCGTCGGAATGGCGATGGCCGAAAGACATCTTGCCGCATGTTATAACAAACAACATAATGATATCATTGATCATTATACATATGTTATATGCGGTGACGGCGACATGATGGAAGGGATCACGTCAGAAGCAGCATCCCTTGCAGGACACCTCGGCCTTTCAAAACTAATCTGCATCTATGACGACAATAAAATTTCGATTGAAGGCGGTACCGGCATCACATTTACCGAAGATGTCGCAGCAAGGTTTAAATCTTATAACTGGCATGTTCAGAAAGTTGAAGACGGCAACAGTGTTGATGCAATCCTGAAAGCCCTTAAAAAAGCAAAGGCTGAAAAGAAAAGACCTTCCCTGATCATGCTGCAAACTCACATAGCATACGGGAGCCCGAACAAGCAGGATTCGGCTGAGGCGCACGGCGCACCACTGGGTGAAGAAGAGATCCGGCTTACAAAGAAGAACCTGGGATGCCCGGCCGATTCGGCGTTCTGCGTGCCCGATGGTGCCCTTCTTTTCTGCCGCAAATGCATTGAAACAGGCAATAAAGCAGAATCAAAATGGCTTAAGAGATTCAAATCATTCAAAAAAGAATTCCCGGACCTTGCGGCTGGACTTATGGATGCAATAAACAGGAAGCTTCCCGAAGGCTGGGACGGCGGACTCCCTGACTTTTCCGTAAAAGACGGAGCTGTTGCGACAAGATCGGCATCCGGAAAAATTCTTAACGCCTTAGCCGGAAAAGTAACGAGCCTCATCGGCGGATCGGCGGATCTCGCACCTTCGAACAACACGATCATAAAAAATTCATGCGATTTTCAAAAAGACAGTTACCATGGCCGGAACATACGCTTCGGGGTAAGAGAACACGCAATGGGCGCTATCCTCTCTGGGATGGCTCTTCACAGGGGAGTCCGACCCTTCGGCGGAACCTTCCTCGTTTTTGCGGATTACATGCGCCCCTCGATACGCCTTGCCGCGCTCATGAAGCTTCCGGTCATATACGTATTCACCCATGACAGCATAGCGGTTGGCGAAGACGGACCCACCCATCAGCCGGTGGAGCATGTCTGCAGCCTAAGAGCCATCCCGGGTTTAACCGTCATCAGGCCGGCCGATGCCAATGAAACAAAAGAGGCCTGGCGTTTTGCTTTAAAATGTATGGAAGGGCCGATTGCTCTCATCCTGAGCCGCCAGAACCTTCCGGTAATCGAAAGAACCGGATCGAATCCGGCAAGCCTTCTTGAAAACGGCGCATACATCATTTCCGATTCCGGTTCAAAGCCTTCCCTGATAATAATAGCAACCGGTTCGGAAGTTCATATCGCCCTTGAAGCTGCTAAATCTCTTACAGCAAAGGGTGTTTCAGTCAGGGTTGTCAGCATGCCGAGCCAGGAGCTTTTCGAAAAAACACGGGAGGAATACAGGGAAGAAGTCCTCCCGGCCGGAATTAAAAACCGCATAACCGTTGAAGCCGGAATTTCAACAGGCTGGAAGCGGTACGCAGGGGAAAAAGGTGAGATGTTAGGGATAGACAGTTTCGGAGCATCAGCTCCGGGCGGAACGCTGATGAAAAATTATGGCTTCACCGCCGATAATATCGTGCAGAAAGCGATTAAGCTTTTACAGAGTTAGAAGCCGTTACGAAATAACCATTACATTTCTGACCATTTCGTTACGGCTCCTTATGCCGGTCACGGCATTTCAATGTTACAGTTCTTTTTAAACGACGGCATAACCGGAGAAAAACTCTCAATGGATATAAAAATACTGACGACCACATTCATTATGGTCTTTTTAGCTGAACTGGGGGATAAAACCCAGCTTGCCACATTCTGCCTCACCGCCGATTGCGGCGATTCAAAACTTGCCGTTTTCCTGGGATCCGCAGGCGCTCTCGTTCTTTCTTCGCTCATCGCAGTCCTTCTGGGAACGGCTTTCAGCAGGTTCATTCCCGCACACTATATCAAAATAGCCGCCGGAGTCTTTTTTGTCGCTGTTGGAATATGGACGCTTTACTCCGCAATCAAAGTCGCTTGAAAGCCGAATATCGAATTTCGAAAAAGGATCCGGGGAAATTGATATCGCGCGTAAAAAAGACTTTTATCAGAAATTTTAAGCTAAGAGCGTTGTACAACCGGTTATTGTCATGTCAGGACAGAGGGACTTGGAAGTTCAATATTCGATATTCGATATTCGTATAGATATTTACCCATACTCTGTATGACAACAGGGCAGATGTTAAGCAAAGGCCTCAAGTCGTTTGACTGCATCTAATATGGCGCTGTAATCAGGCTCATCTGCCACCTCTTTTACAATCTGGATATACCGGATCACCCCTTTTTTATCAGCGACAAAAACAGCTCTTGCAAGAAGCTTTATTTCCTTGATCAGAACACCGTAAGCCATCCCGAAATCAGCCGTTTTATAATCAGAAAGGGTTATCACCCTGTCGACGCCGGCAGCCCCGCACCATCTTTTCTGTGCAAAGGGCAGATCCATGCTGATCGTAAGAATAACAACATCTGATCCAAGCCCGGCGGCTTCCTTGTTGAATCTTCTTGTCTCCATGTCACATACAGGAGTATCAAGAGACGGAACCGACGATATGACGCAGACCCTGCCGGAAAATGATGAAAATTTTACAGGTTTCATATCATTGCCGGTTGCTTCAAAATCAGGCGCCTTATCTCCGACTTTCAAAGCACGTCCTGCAAGCGTCATTGGATTCCCTCTCATTGTGACCAATCCTGTTCTCTCTTCCATTTCATCCTCCTGTTTTTACGCAGTAGTCATCTTTTGATGATCTCGTAAAAAGTCCGTATTTGCCTTTTTATGTCATTCCCGCGAAAGCGGGGTACGCAATAAAGCTTAAGCGCTATCCAGTCTTTTCAAATATTTCTGGACTCCCGTTTTCACGGGAGTGACGGGATTTTTACCTTTTCACTTGAACCCTTGAACCCTCGATCCCCTGAACCCTTTGTTCATCAGGAACTATAATCTTCCGTTTTTCATGATTCCTCTGCTGCCTGTAAAGTATGGCAACATGGCCGATAGTGCCGACATGATCGCAAGCTGCCAGCTTTTCGATTTCAGCCGTTATCTCTTTTTTCATATCCTTTTCTTTGAAATCGATGAACCTGACCTTTATGAGTTCGTGCGTGTCGAGTGCTTCGTCCAACGATTTCAGAAGAGATTCGGTTATCCCCTTTTGACCGATAAAGACATACGGCTTGATCCCGTGCGCCAATCCTTTTAAATACTGTTTCTGAAAACCTTTCAGCTTCTTCAAGTAACCTCCTGTAAAATTATAAAAAGCAACATTCCCGACGGCAAAGTAAAAAGCTCATTATGCAAGGCGCGCGAATCTTGAGGAATGAAGCGTACATATAAGTACACTGCAATGACGAAAGAGGAAGCGCAACTTAAGCAGAATGACTTTTTACGAAGCTGTCAAAATTATTTTTCAATCAATATGGAAACTGAAAAAGAAGAGCTCTGTGTTCCGCTTCCCTTTTCCAGGACGGCGTTTAAAACCTCATTCTCTTTTTGATCCGCGCCGCCTATTGTCACCCATTTTCCAAGAGGAACCGTCATCCTTGTTGAAGCTTCGGAGAAACGGATGATACCGCCTTCTCCTCCCCCATCCGAAATTCTCGGAACGATTCTTATATCGGCATGATCGCCTGCTATTACAGGGATAATTTCAATGCCGGTCTCTATTTTCTCAAAGTGCACTGAATCACCGGCAAGCACACGCTTTCCCCCTATACGCATCCATTTTTCCCTGTACGGGATGCTTTTGCCGGTTACGATATAGGCAGGACTTCCCGAAGCAACGCTCACAAAATATTCGGATCCGGTCTGTCTGCTTTTAGAGACATCCCCTGCACGAACTTCCACGCCGTTCGTTTTAGTTCCGGACGAAATTTTCCAGTTTTTCCCGTGGAGAGAACCTCCTGCCGCAATCTGGCGGCCCGATTCGGATTCGTTCTCATTGAACCTCACCCTGATCTTTGCCATCTCTATCGCTTTATCGAAAGTTGAGATGATTTTTAATATTCTGCCGACCGATTCCTCGCTGTCTTTCACAACAAGTGAATTTGTCCGCTCATCCATCGTAACCGAGCCGTCCTTTGTCAGCAGTTTTTCGACAATTCCGAGAACATCATTGGCGCTTCTGTAACGTATCTGTATTATCTCAACCACATCGGAAAGAGACAATCCCGCAAAAAAGGCCAGGAAGATAATTAATGTTATGCAAAAGGACTGCCTCTTCATATTCCCCATCCGAATTTTCATAGAAAGCTTTTTCCGGTCACTTCAATCCTTGAACCCTGGATCACCAACTCTTTCGGAGGTAATCCGAACACATTGTCTTATATTTATCCCTAAAGATCAAACCCTTTTGACGTATTCTATGTTTTTTAAACGTTCCTTCACAATTCATTGACAAAACAGGCATAATGTGATTTTTTGATCCCGCATTACAACAGACCCGTCAAAATTCCCGTGCGTCCTGGACGCATTGCATATACGCATCAGTTTGTTATCCGGAAATTGTTATCCATAGGTAAGATATAAGCCGAACAGGATTTTTACAAGGGATTTTGAATATGCAATTTGAAGAGGCATGTTATGACGAGTGTCGCAAAATTATAAATAATAGTTAATGTCAACCGAGCACAGCCACCAGTTCCGCAATCACCTTCAATTCATCACCCTGCTCCTCACTGAGGATAATCTGTTCATATCCTGAGGCTGTTGTATCCGGCCGGAGAATAATGGAGGTATGTCTCCATGTTCCATCTGGGAACTCCTCCTTCTCGCTTTCGTAAACCTTGACTGTATAGTGACCACCAGTATCGGTATCGGCAATTTCACGATGCCGCACAAGTACAACCTTTCCTTGCCGGGTACCTCCAGTATCTAATTTGAAGAGACACCAGGCTCTATTCGGTATACGGCGATTCATTGATTCACCAACAACCTGGGTTACAAAGAGCCCACGCCTTGGTCTGAATGCGTCGGGGAGCTCAACCCAGTCATGCTCTGAAATATATTCATTACTTAACTCATTATACAGTTCCTTAATCTGTCGTTCATCGCTGAACTCACCGGCTGCTGCCTTAAGATCATACAGAGGGACACAATTTTCAAAAGGCCTTACCTCCTTGAGCGACAATCGCCTGAATGGTAGAATAACAGATGCTTGAGTTTTTTTAGTTAGCATTTCAGCAAGGGTAATTTCCTTGGTGATAGCCGAAGTCTCTATGCATTTCTCAAAATATTGCCGTGTTTCGTCATCAACAAAGTAAGCGTAGCAGCCTTTTTGTCCACGGGTCATGAGCGTTCGGTAAGTGTTTTTGATGATCGTATCGAGATGCACCATTGTAGCGTCTGGCTTTACTCGAAAAAGAGATTTCCATCCGTGAACTGATTTATCCGTGCTGGCTCGCTCTTTGGGTTGTGAAATGATTTTGCCATTTCGTACTATCAAGTCAGGGCCAACTATCACACCAACGTAATCTAATTCTAAACCCTGACAGGTATGTATGCAGCCGACTTCGCTGACTGAATCGGGTTTGATAATCCAAGCTTGCCCGTCGGTGTCGAGATTCCACGTCGCCTCGTAACCCCCCAAAACAATATCCTTGAGTTGGGGGTTGCGCTTGCTTATCCATTTCCAGCAGTAACCTGCGACCAATCGAGCCTTGTTCTTTTCCTTGTTCTTCTCGCGGATAATATTGTGCAGTTCAGATGGACTATTAACTATGCGGAAATCATATTCATTAGCTTTAAGCGTGTCGTTTTCTGTTTTTCGAATCTGTAACGTATTATCAAGCCAAGCAAGGTATCCGTCTGAACCATTGCATCGAAACTGCGACTCAAGTTTTAGTTCGGTAACATTTGCTTTGAGTTCTTTTGCCCAACAGCGAATTTCTTCTTTGTCTCCAATATCTTTGAGCGTTACTTTTTGATCTTCATCTATAAAAAAGATACTGAATTTACTGGCGCTGATTATCTCCTTAATCTGATTTTCACCAAGATTGTTAAATATGCCACCCTTTGCGTTGAGCCTATGTGCTTCATCGACGATCAAACAATCAAAACTGTTCGCTGCCATTGAATAATAAGAGCCCGAGCCTTTGAACATATTTGATATACGTGATTTTTTAAATGAATTGGTGAGCATGGCCTCGTAAACTAATCTTGGTGCCGAGTTTCGGGTAACGTATTGTGCAACTTTGTTTTTTGTTAGTTCAACAAGCAAATTAATCGCCACAACTGACTTTCCAGTACCAGGACCGCCCTCGACTATCAGTACATTTTTCTTTTTTGCGGAAGATTTCTTAGCGTAGCTGATGGCAGTTTCATAGACGACTTTCTGGTCATCTATCATAACGAACTCTTTATTGCCTTTAAGCATGGACAAAAGATGATCAGCAAGGTTCTTTGATGGTTTTAACTTGCCGTTATCAATACGGCACATGATTTGCTTTTTATCGCCATATTTAACATTGGTTTTTATGAACTCGCGTAGCTTTAGAGCATCGCCTTTAAGAAAAAGTGGTGCCTTTTGAATGTGTTCGCTGTAAAAGTCGTTGGTAATAACTTTGTCTTGCTCATAATTATGAAGATATGCGCAGGGATAAAGCTGTATTTTTTCTTCTTGCACGGTCTGGTTGAAATCTTCTAGAAGACATTTGTATGACCATGCTTGATATGACGGATGTGGTGTCTCTGTTTCTCCGTATTGAAAACTGGTTATAACAATTGCATCTTTCGTAGTCATAGCCGCATGTTGCCACTGCTTGAGTTCTATAAGAATTACTGATTCACGATCTTGCTCATCCGTCCCCGTCAATATAAAGTCGATGCGTTTGGACGATTGCGGTATATGAAACTCTATCGTAACTCCTGCGTCACTCGGGATATCGTTGTCGGCTAATACGCGATCCATGAACGGCAGTGAGTTAATCCAAGAATCTATTTCTGACTTTCCTGTCTTCCTCCCTGTTGCGGCCTTGTATCTATCATAAATAATATTGCCGATGTCATTTGTCATGACGTCTTCTTGAAATTTTGCTTTCGTAAAAGAGTAAACAATCACCAGCTTAGCTCCGAGTGAAGCAGATTATTGAAGCTCCGTTGCCATTTGCAAATGTTTTAAATTACAAAGTCTCTATAAATCAGTATATTTTTTGGCCGACCCTTTTGCTGTATCGACAGGGTATTTCTTTGAATTTTTACAAATCTTTTCTATAATGATTTCCTTAATGTTAAAATCGTGCTTATGTGCCAGCAATAGAGAGAAAATCAGGATATCTGCCAGTTCTTCTTTGATCCTTGCTTTATCAACCTGCTCAGACTCTTCAGCTGTTTTCCATAGAAACAGTTCATTTAGCTCGGCAGCCTCAATGGAAATTGCGGTGGAAAGGTTTTTTGAATCGTGAAACTGCTTCCAGTCACGTTCATCTCTGAACTTTACGATTTCTTCAATTATTTTTTTGATATCATCCATTATTCATTATGGTTAATAGAAGAAAAATATACTCTTCATTTCGAATTATTCACCGATGTCTCTTTGCCATAATCCGGAGGAACATCCTCAAAATCACGCCATTTGAACCAATCGGAAATATTCAAATAATTGGCCCACTTTTCAATCATTATGTTATCACCTTCATGACTGTTTATATAATCTTTTTCAGTTATGGCCGCAAGTTCCTTTCCCTTTCCGATGTAACTAGTTGAGCTATATTGACGTGTAAAATTCTGTCCAATATGCAGGCCTAGAATACGAAAGAAAGCATAATTCATCACGTTTGATGCGAAAAGAATGGTATAAGGTGTGATTTTGCGGACTATTTCCGTTAGGCCTGAAACTGAGTCGGCGTGCTGTTTTTTTATCGATTTCAATTGAAGAGATCTGAGCATCGGGAACTGGTTATAAATCCACTTCTCAATCATTATGTCAGGAGGAAAATTAGTTACCTGCCGGATAAGCCCATCGTACCAGAGATTGATAATATGTGCTATTTGATCCTCGGAGAGAATCTTCTTAATGCCTTCGATCTCATTTTCTATTTTTTTAAGAGCATCATATTTTAACCTCTGATTGCTGTAAGGTATGAGCCTTAGATTCTCTGGGCACTTGAAAGTTCTTAGAAGATGCCCACATTCATGCACGATAAGATGGTTGATGATCTCATCGTGTTCTTTTTTATAATAGATGAGATGAGATGGCATATTTATTCTTGCCATTTGGAGCGCAGCATAGGTTGGCAGGTTTTCTTTTTGAATGAATTCGATTCCCTTGCCGGTTATGCTCTTAACTTCTTCAAGGACTTCGAGGACAGGATCAATGAATTGTATATCCATAAGAACTTTCTTGTACAAATAGTCTGAGGGCTTCCTTGTATTCCTTTGAGAGATCCAAACCGGTGTCAATACTCGGTTCAATTATTTTGAAACCCACATACATATAGCTGACGAGCTGTAACCCGGTGAAAGTGCCTAACATGGAGGTAAGCGTATATTTTTTATCGGGATTATTTATATCCAATCCCTGCGTTCCTTTAAGACCGATTTCAAAAGCGACTTCTCTAATTTCTTCGCTTTTTTTGCCATCGAAGAACTGTAAGGCTCCCAGGCAATAGAACATGGCATCTGTTCTGAAACCTTGTGACTTCAGGTTGATCTCAGCAATTTCACGGGTTAGGTTTTTTGCAAGGCCGGCAATTTTTGTTGATTCATCCAGTGCGATTACAATTTTAAAATACTCAACGGCTTTATCGAGTTTTCCTGTATGGTAATAAGTATAGCCCAAGCCATACGCCGTCAGTTGGTCTTCCTGATTTATCGAAAATGATTTTTCAAAACATTCTATAGCCTTTTCGTAATCATTTTCATTTCCGTAAATACTGCCTAAATTTCGAAGTGCGTATGAATTTACAGGATCTATCTCCAGTGCTCTCAGAAAATATTCTTTGGCCTTTTTATCGTCAGCAAGCCGTGAGTGGGCAAATCCCAGCGCCACATAAGCGTTTGAATAATTTGGATAGCATCGCACACATTCGGACAGGGTTTTTACAGCTTTATCAGGTTCATCCAATTCTGTATAGCACATGCCGAGATTATAAAGGATGTCCTTGTCCTGAGGGTCACTCTTTAGAAGTTCCTCCAATATGTCCCTTGCGCCGTCAAGTTTGTTGGCCTTGATCAGCATAAGTGCGTAGTTTATGTCCTTAATCATTTTATCCCTTTGCTCAACTCGCTGTATAGGTTTTTGGCTTAGGCGTATATCCCAGCATATTCTTTTGCCAAAGTCTGTTGTGGTATCCGGACAAACATTGTTTCCAGAACGCTTTTACTGGCATCACGCTTATCGGCCATCCGGTAAAGAAGCGCTAAACCGTAATATGCGTTGGGCATATTACCGCCATTAATGGCCTGTTTAAACATTACTTCCGCCTTCTGGAAATCGCCTTTCTCAAACATCAGAGCGGCGTAGTTGCAGGTCAGCATTGCATCATCGGGATGGTGTTGAAGACAGAGGTCATAATAGAATGCGGCAACATCCAAGTTGTGTTCATTTCGGGCGTAAATATTCCCGAGTGAAATTGCTGCACCATGATCAGTCGGGTTCAATTGCAGGACTTCCTGGAATATCTTCTTGGCGTTCTCAATATTATTCAGTTCCAGATATGCCTTTGCCATATTCCGGCGGGCATCAAGGTTTTCTGGTATCACAGCAAGGACTTCCTTAAAGAGGTTCAGGGCTTTTACAAGCTGACCTTTTTGCGCCTCTTGAACTCCTTTGTGGAGTTTTTCCATGGCCTCTTTGTACTTTTCCGGTGTTGCATCCCGGAATTCAATGTGTATCATTTCGCCTTCGACAACAATATCCATTACTTCTGCAATCACACCATAAAGCTTCTTGATACGGGTAATCACGTCCTGTTCAGTATATTCAGCAGGATCGAATCGCTTACCCGGTGCGATCATGATGTCTTTCAATGGGATTAATATTTTCATCTGAGGTTCTTTCAATGATTAAAGCTATAGGTTTTATCTGGGTCAAAATAATCTATGCCCTTTGTTCTGAGCATGCCGATTTCTGAAACAATACAGAATATTTCATCGCGTGATTTACCGGCAAATCTTTGAAGAGCGTCGAGGAAATAGTAGAAAGATCAATATTTTTTGACGGATCCAGAATGATATCTTTTAACGGAACAGAGACAATTATCATAAGTTAGTGCCCTTCAACAGGCTCATTGCATAGAAACTATTTGAAAAAACGTATTATTATCATGTGAATGAAATAAATTTCTAATTTAATTCAAAATAGCTGAATTTATTCTTTCATGTCAAGGGTAAAGCTTCTTACAGAGAAAGAACGAGGATTGAGGTACCCGCAATAGCTTGAGTAAAAATCCGACCCCAAAGGGGCCGGCCTTGTTATAACCCCTAAAAGGGGATAGTTTGCCTTGCCCTCTGAGAGGGCAAGGTTGAGTTGTCCCGTATTTATCAAAACATTGGTTGCTGCTTTTCGGCTTGTCGTTCTTTGACTTCTTGGTATTTTACATACTTGCGTATCATCTCAGCATCCAAACCAACTGTATCCACACAGTAGCCTCTGGACCAAAAATGATTGCCCCAATAGGGCTTCTTTTTCAAATGTTTGAACTTATTCAATACCCGTATCGCAGTTCGTCCCTTTATGATTCCAACATACTCAGAAATCGATAGCTTCGGGGGAACCATTGATAACAGGTGAACATGATCCACCTGAACATTCAATTCTATGATTTCAGTTTTTGATTGCTCCGAAAACGCCCGGATACAGTTCTCAACCTCCTGTGCGATTTCTCCGGTTATTATTCGAAATCGGTATTTCGGTGTCCAAACTATATGATATTGGCAATGCCATATCGTTTGTGATAATTTGCGAAATCGACTCATTTGTTACTTCCTTCCTGTAGTTGTGGGGACAACTCAGGTTGGATTTAACAAATGGGTTGTTCAAAAGGCAAAGCCTATTGAACTCTGACCTTGCCCTAAGGGCAAGGGTTTCTGCTTTGGACTAAACAGAGAAGAATCAACATCCGTATGACTGAATCAATCTCTCATTTCATTGCTAATTCATAAATATAACCGAGTGGAAATTATCCACGGGGAACCGATGAGTTCAAAGATAATGATTTGGTGTGCTACTGCTTTGAATATACGAGGAAAGATATTGAAAAAGATTATCGGGATAACCGCCGTTCATTGATTCTGGAAAAAATTGCAAATGAAAAAAAGACCGGAGGCTGCAATTGCGCCGTAAAAAATCCTAAAGGGCTATGATGTCTGTCTGATGTCCGCCAGGTGGTGGATAGACTTTGAAATTCTTTGCTGCCTGCTGTTGCTTCAATAAAGCCGAATACTGACAGGAATTTTATTCCGCCGTTTTTTTGCTCCACGCTTCGTTGCTTCGTTCAATCTTTTTGTTCATCGTGGCCCATGTGCCGGTCATGAGAAAAGACTCTGTGTAGCGATTCAGCATCTGTTCGAACATTTTATACGGGACTGTAAAGGACAACTCATCGGTTTTGAAGAACTTACGGGCCAAGGGATCCCATCCTCCGAGGACTGCTTTGTTTTTTCCTGCAGCAAGATATTTATAGGGCCAGGTAACTAAGTTCGTGCATGCTGCGCCCCAGGGCGAGGAAACCGCCTCATAGTCGTTTGTCACGAAAGTCGAGAGCTGGTGAAGGCCGCATAAAGACTCCGGTCTGGCAAAAAAAGCAACGACATCAGGCTTTTCATCACTGGTAAAGAGGCTCAGAGGTTTTGCCACGCAGAATTTTGCGGGCGCCGGAAGAGGGTCTATGCTGTCCATGATACGCCGGAAGTCTGGATTGCCGAATCTCCGACACATCTGATCCACTTTAACGGCGAACGGTTTCTCGGACCTTATGAAGAATAGTATGTTTTTTAAACTTGACGCAACACTCTCTTTCTCATACCATCCTGCGCCATAAATCCGATTTTTTGCTATTCACGATTGATGAACTCGTAAAAAAGTCCGGATTCCCTCTTTCACGTCATTCCCGCGAAAGCGGGAATCCAGTTTTTTCAAATACTTCTGGACTCCCGTTTTCACGGGAGTGACGTGATTCATTTCAGCCGACAAGTGGAGTTGGAAATGACAAATATATTGCTTATTCTGATAGGCATCATCAGCATCTTATCTTTTATTTTTATTCTCGTCATCTCAAGGCGCAAACCGGAAGATATCGAGACAAAGCTAAAAGATTATTTTGCTTCGCTTGAAAAGCAGACGGCAAACATTGAATCTTCCGTAAAAAAAGAGGTTTCCGAAAACAGGAAGGAATCTACCGATAACTCGAAGCTCGCACGCGAAGAACTTGGAAACTCACTTAAGGATTACGGAGACTCCCTTTCAAAACGAATGGCCGAGATTGCCGGCATGCAGAAAGACCAGTTGGATTCTTTTTCAAAACAGCTTCTTGCGATGACAAGGCTCAACGAGGAAAAGCTGGAATCGATGCGAATTACAATGGAAAACCGGATGAGCATCATGCAGGAGGAGAACAGCAAAAAGCTCGAACAGATGCGTGCAACCGTCGATGAAAAACTCCAGACGACCCTTGAAACACGACTCGGCGAATCATTCAAACAGGTCAGTGAGCGCCTTGAACAGGTTTACAAAGGGCTTGGTGAGATGAGAATTCTCGCGACAGGAGTCGGGGATCTGAAAAAAGTGCTCACCAATGTTAAAACCCGCGGAACCTGGGGCGAAATCCAGCTTGGCGCGATTCTTGAGCAGATATTATCCCCGGACCAGTATGAAGCCAATGTGGCAACAAAAAAGAACAGCCAGGAAAGGGTGGAATTTGCCATAAAACTTCCCGGGCAGGATCCTTCGGGTCAGCATGTTGTCTGGATGCCGATAGACGCAAAATTCCCGCAGGAGGATTACCAGCGCCTCATCGATGCCCAGGAGGCCGCAGATAAAGATCTTGCTGATAAATCTCTTAAAAACCTTGAAATGCGCATAAAAGCGGAGGCAAAGGATATAAGGGAGAAATACATAGATCCTCCCAACACCACCGACTTTGCAGTCATGTTCCTTCCGATCGAAGGTCTCTACGCAGAGGTTATCCGCAGACCCGGGCTCTGCGATATTCTTCAGCGTGAATACCGGGTGATTGTAACAGGGCCTACAACCCTTGCGGCTTTATTAAACAGCCTTCAGATGGGTTTCAGAACGCTTGCAATAGAAAAACGCTCAAGCGAAATATGGGTTCTTCTAGGAGCGGTCAAGGCTGAATTCGGCAAGTTCGGGGATGTGCTTGCAAAAACAAAGAAGAAGCTCCTTGAAGCAACAGATACGATAGACAGCGCCGAAACAAGGACACGAGCCATTGAACGGAAACTCAGATCCGTTCAGGAGACGTCTTCCGGGCCTTCGGCCTTGCCGGCGCAGGATGTAAACGGAGATTCTTTAAAGATATTCAATGACTGATCTTGCATATAACATTAATGAGAGATTATTATAGTGCTTGGTATAAAAGCCGATTAGATATTGACTTTTCCGGATTGCTCATTTATATAAACGTCCAAAGCTGGGGGATGGAGTCCCCCTGATAACCGCCCGTAACGGACTGATGACTCCTACTCTTGGAATATAGGGTAGGAGTTTTTTATTTGAACAAACAAAAGGGCTTGGGCATGACCTCCTCCGGGCAATCATCCTGCATATCAGACTACATCCAATTGAAAGGTGATCTCTCAACCTGCATAGATGATATGCTGACCATAAGCAATATCCGCAGATTTCCCTGTGAAGAGTTACGCGACAAGTTACGTACAGATACTTTTAATCTCGTAGTTGTAGGACAGTTCAAACGAGGAAAGACGAGCCTTATTAATGCACTTTTAGGAAATCCAATCTTGCCTGTTTCAGTAGTGCCTCTTACATCCATTGTTACTATAATAACGTATGGTGAGGCGCTCAGAGTCATGGTTCATTTCAATGATAACAGAGCTGCAGAAATCAGTCCTGAGAGCATACATGAATATGTCACAGAAAAAGGAAATCCTAAAAATGCGAAGGATGTGAATGAGGTGATAATTACCTATCCCTCTTCTTATCTAAGAGATGGTGTGCGGCTGATTGACACCCCCGGCGTTGGTTCAATCTACCAGCATAATACGGACATTGCGTACCGGTATCTGCCGAAATCTGACGCCGCCCTGTTCCTCCTTTCCGTGGACCAGCCGATAAGCAAATCTGAAATAGACTTCCTGCATGATGTGAAAGAGTATTCCAAAAAGATCCTGTTCCTGCTCAACAAAGCCGATTATCTGTGCGAAAAGGAGCTGGAGGAATCTATAGAATTCTCGAAAAATGTACTAAGGGAAACCATGGGCACTGAGGTCAAACTTTTCCCCGTCTCGGCCCGCCTTGCACTCGAAGGGTCTGTTTCAAAATCGGACGAGGTGTTCCGAAAAAGTCTTCTCCCTGTTTTTAAGGATGAACTGAATAAATTCCTGGTGGAAGAGAAGGGTAACCTTCTCATCCTATCTGCGGCAAATAACATTCTGCGTATGCTGTCACAGGCAAAGCTTGAGCTGGAGCTTGAGATTAAATCCCTCTCAGCTCCGCTTGAAGAGCTGAAAGAAAAATTACGGGCATTTGAAGATAAAAAAAAAGAAACTGAACTCGAAAAGCAGGACTTTGATATTCTCCTTAAAGGTGAAACCATTCGTCTTGCCAAAGCCCTTGATGATGATCTTCACGGATTCAAGACGGATCTGCTTCTCCATGAAGAAACGCGCCTTGAAGAGATGTTCAATCAGAACAGGAGCCTTTCTCTCAAAAAACTCCGCAGCATGCTTGAAGAGCAGGTCATTATTTGCATAAAAAACTCCTTCAACACCTGGCGCGCTGAGGCTGATGAGCGGATTGCGAAATCTTTCGAGAACGCCTGCAAACGTTTCATCATTAAGATCGACGAGACTGTTGATGCGATCCTGAGATTTTCATCAGAACTTTTTGCCGTCCCCTTCGACGCTGTTAAGATTGAGGCTGTCTGGTCGGTCAAAACCGGCTTCTACTATAAGTTCAGGGACGAGCCCGTGGGCATCGAGATTCTTGCATCTACAATTACCCTGGCGCTCCCGAAGTTTTTAGGCGACAAGCTTGTACTGAAAAAAATGAAGGAATATCTCCACAAAGCCGTTTCAATGCAATGCGGCAGGATAGGATACGACTTTGAGCGGCGACTCGACAAAAGCCGGCTGGATTTCAGGTGGGAAATGCTCCGGAGAATAGATGCAACAATCGAAGGCATATCTGCTTCATTAGAAAAAGGAATGACGATGAGGGCAAAAAGCGAACAGGAGGTCTCTGCAAGAAAGTATGAACTTGATCAAATTATCAAAAAGCTGAATCAAATAAAAGCCGGCATCATACGAATTAAAACGATAACGGATGGAGTAACGCATCCAAGCAAAGATAAGTCGGTATGAAAAAATTTATCGGTTATTTCGGCTTGGGAAGAAACGTATTTGCCACCGGGCTCGTCAGTTTCTTCATGGATGTCAGTTCCGAAATGGTCTATCCCCTCGTACCGTTGTTTCTGGCAAACGTACTAGGAGTCAACAAATCGGTAATCGGCCTTATAGAAGGAATCGCGGAATCCACCGCCAGCCTGCTCAAGGTTTTTTCCGGCTGGTACTCCGACAGGATAGGCAGACGCAAGGGACTGATGGGAGTC
>Ga0105099_10000328_pt1 | contig 32662 bp, 26 predicted proteins | sample PPLLak3cmMay2015_2_FD_79138 | JGI IMG/M metagenome (GOLD analysis project Ga0105099, IMG submission 79138) | Freshwater sediment microbial communities from Prairie Pothole Lake near Jamestown, North Dakota, USA - PPLs Lake P8 Core (1) Depth... | ecosystem: Environmental > Aquatic > Freshwater >... | reverse complement strand
ATCCGTCATGTAACGGATATCTTGCCTTTTCCGCAATCCTTATGGCGGTAATAGACGGAATTGAAAACAAGATCGATCCGGGTGATCCACTCGACAAGAATATTTATGATCTTCCTCCTGAAGAACTTGCAAATATTCCGACTGCTCCGGGCTCTCTTGAAGAAGCATTAAACGCCTTGAAGAACGATAAGGAGTTCCTGCTTAAAGGCGGTGTCTTCACGCAGGATGTAATCGACACATGGATCGAATACAAAATAAAAAGCGAAATTAATCCTGTAAAACTTCGCCCGCACCCGCATGAATTCATGCTATATTATGATATATAACTGAAGAAAGGATTCAAGGGGTCGAGGAGTCAAGGGGTCAAGTGAAAAACATAATTTACATGGCCTACCTCGACCACTTGAATCGTAACGGCGAGCACCTTCATAGTTTTCACGAAGCCATCAAAGAAAGTCATATTCCGGATGGCAAAGTAAAAAGCTCATCATGCAAGGCGCACGAATCTTGAGGAATGAAGCGTACATAGAAGTACGCTGCAATGACGAAAGATGAAGTGCAACACAGCAGAATGACTTTTTATGAAGCCATCAACGGTACTGGCGAAAATCAACGTTGTATTTTTTTGCCTTGTAATTGAACTTGCGTATGGTGGTTTTCAATGCTTTTGCCGCCTGAACGCTGTTTCCCCTGGTATTCTTCAATGCGTCAATTATCTTCTCTCTTTCGAGATTTGAAACCGCATCGCCGAGCGCCAGGGAGGGCATGGTTCCGGATTCATAACCGGTTTGCAGCGTGGGCGGAAGATGGTAGCTGTGAATCGTCCCCTCTTCACACAAAAGAACTGCCCGCTCAATGCAATTTTCAAGCTCCCTAACGTTTCCGGGCCAGTGGTAGGCCATAAGCATATCAATCGAAGGAGTTGAAAATCTCCGGATATCCTTGTTGTTCTCTTTAGCATATTTTTCAAGAAATGAATCTGCAAGAAGAAGAATATCTGTTTTCCGCTCTCTTAACGGCGGCATGTAAATCGGAAAAACATTCAGGCGATAATAGAGGTCTCCCCTGAAAGCGCCTTCTTCCACGGCCTGCTCAAGATTTTTATTTGTTGCGGCAATAATACGGACATCCGTTTTTATTGTCTTGAGTCCTCCGACCCGGTCAAACTCTTTTTCCTGAATTACCCGGAGAAGATTTGCCTGAACATCAAGGGTAATTGAACCTATTTCATCAAGAAACAGGGTGCCTTTGTCGGCAAGCTCAAATTTTCCTATTTTGAGTTTTATTGCCCCGGTAAAGGAACCTTTTTCATGTCCGAAAAGCTCACTTTCTATGAGATTAGCAGGAAGAGCAGCGCAGTTCACCTTTACAAAAGGCCCCTTGGCTCTGTTGCTGCCGTAATGAATCGAGTTTGCCACAAGCTCTTTGCCTGTACCGCTTTCGCCTCTTATAAGAACTGTTGCATTACTTTTTGAGACCTGCGAGATCATTTGAAAGACTTCCCGCATCCTGCTGCTGTTTCCTATTATATTTGTAATGCTGTACCTGTTTTCAAGCTCACTTCTAAGCCTTCTGTTTTCATTTCGCAGTTGTTCCTTTTCAAGATTTATGTTTTCCAGGTTAATGACATGCCTTGCTATCATTGTCGCAATAACAGAGAGCAGTTTTTTACCTTCTTTAAGTGGATAATTCGTATCGTAAGGCCTGTCCACGCTTAAAGCGCCTATAACCTGGCTTCCCTTTTTTATCGGAACGCATATAAATGAAAGCTCTTGTTTTTTTGAGGTTTTCCGTGAAGCTGTCCGGTTAAGAAAAAGAGGTTCCTCGCTAATTTTTGCTATGGCTACATCCTTGCCTGTTTGAATAACCCGCCCGGTTATCCCTTCTCCCAGTTTATATTTCACATTTTCAACTACATTTCGTGAAATCCCGTGCGCAACCTCGATGTGAATTTCATTGCGCAGTGGATTCAGAATTGTTATCATTCCGCGGACCATGTTCATGGAACTGGAAAGTATATCGAGCACCTTGTACAGTGATTTCTTAAGATCAAGATGTTCATTTAAAGCATTGCTTATTTCATAAAGCAGGGTAATGTCTTCGATTGTTTTCATAAGTTATATATCAAACAGTTTATTGGTTTAAAGTCATTTATGCTTTTTAAGAAGATGTCAATTTTGACGAAACTCGATTACGATTATACAAAAATGTAAATAATAGCAAGCTTTCTTATCAGGAAAATTGAATCCATGATTCTTCATGTCGATATGGATGCTTTTTTTGCCTCCGTGGAGCAACTTGATAATCCCAAACTTGCCGGCAAATGTGTTATAGTAGGGGGCCTGTCGGGACGCGGAGTTGTCTCTGCAGCAAATTATGAAGCAAGAAAATTTGGCATTCATTCGGCAATGCCTATATACCTCGCGAGGCAAAAATGCCCCCACGGGATATTCCTCTCTCCCAGGATGCAAAGATATTCCGAATTATCTGAAAAAATAATGGCTGTTCTGGAAACATTCTCTCCTGTTGTAGAACCGGTCTCAATAGATGAAGCCTATCTGGATCTTTCGGGATGTAAAAGGCTGCATGGTGATTATCTGAATACAGGTTCAGCTGTTAAAAGAAAGATAAAAGAGAGCAGCGGCCTTGGTTGTTCCGTAGGAATAGCTCCCAACAAGTTCCTTGCCAAAATCGCATCCGACATAAACAAGCCGGATGGATTAACAATAATAACGCCTGAAAAAGCATGCGGGTTTGCAGCCTCCATTCTTATAGGTAAAACTCCAGGGGTCGGGAAAGTGAGGTTGAAAGAGCTTGAGGCGATAGGGATTAAGATGCTCGGGGATGTTAAAAAGTATCCGCAGGAGATGATTATAAAGAAATTCGGAAAATTCGGATTAAGGCTGATTGAGCTTGCATCAGGGATGGATGATTCTCCTGTCTTACCTCCTGCATCAAGCAAGTCTGTAAGCGTTGAAACAACTCTCGACAGGGATTCTTCAGACCGGAATCTGCTGAAAGAATATCTGCTGAAACAGTCCGAAGAGGTAGGAAGCGAATTGAGAAAACTCGGGGTAAGAGCAAAGACAATTGTGCTTAAGCTAAAGCATTCGGATTTCAGGCAGATTACAAGAAGCAATACCCTCAAAACGCCTGTTTGTTCCTCACAAGCCATATATAAAGAGGCGTCAAAGCTTCTTGACGCCTATGGCTTTACAGAAAAATTCAGGTTGATAGGCGTTGTCGCTGCGAGTCTTGTCCCGTTTTCAGATCCTGTCCAGATGAGCATCTTTGACACGGAGAAGAAAAAGGAAGGCAAATGGGATAAAGTGGACAGGGCGGTTGATGATATAAAAAAGAAATTCGGGAAAGATATCCTGTTAAAATAAACGGCAAACGTGACCCGAATATACCGGATTGAGTTAGATATGCGAACTGATCCATGCTTCAAGATCATTTAATACCTTTTTTCTATCCTCTTCCGCTTCATTGTAACCCTCATGATAGAGATCATCGTAAACATGAATTGTCTTGTCTTTAACATCAAGCCTGTTGAAAAAGGATTTTGATGAATCCGAATTAACCAGATGATCATCCCCTGCAATCTGCATCAGCACCGGTACCTTAATTTTCTGCGCTTCTTTGTTAGCTTTTTCCATAGCTGATAAAAACTCGGTGAACCAGCGGGCAGTTACACGGTCATGGACCAGGGGATCATTTTTATAGGCGGCGACAATTTCATCATCATGGCTTATCTTTGAGGCATCAATCTCATTGCTTAAGCTCAATTCCGGCCATAATGATGACATGACCTTCCCCAGAACTGCTTTGATGGCCGGAACTTTCACAGCCACACCGAGAGAAGGGGATGAAATTATCAGGCCGCCAATTGTTTCCTGCCTGCTTATTGCATAATTTATTGCTATAAGCCCTCCCATGCTGTGCCCCAGAAGAAATAATTTAATGTTTTGTTTTTTTTCTCTTAAAACGGTTTCGATCATTGAGTAAAGATCTTCAAGATATTCGCCAAATGAAAGAACATGGCCCCTTTTCCCGTCACTTTTTCCATGCCCCCTGAAATCGGGCGCATAAACGGTTATTCCTTTAGGAACAAGCCTTTTGACCACATTGACATATCTTCCGGAATGCTCCCCAAGGCCGTGGGCGATTACCAATAAAGCTTTTTCCGAATCGGCTATGTATCGGCGATAAAAAATATTCAGACCGTTTTGTTTTATGTATCCTTCTGTGTATCCGGTTGTATTTTCCAAGTTACCTCCTTAACCCATTATTTTGTTTAAAAGATTCGAAATCTTTTAACAAGACTCTCCGATATTGTCAATTACGATTGAGCTTCTACATTTGGTATTGCTTAATATGAACCTTACTTTATCTGCCTGATAATTGCGTCTTGAGATCAATTTGTATAATCACCGCTTATAGTGATTGTCGGAACAGTGCTCCGACCGGAACTCCTCCAAACAGAATATAATTATGACAATCGCTATAAAATTAAAGCCGGGTTTACCTTCTTGACACCTTCCCGCATATTTAATATATTCAAGCCGGGTTGACTCAGATTATATCGTGATTTAAATTTGTTATAAGGTTGTCATGATACGCTCATCCGTTATTATAAATCCGCTCACTGCTCTTGGCAGGAGCACTGTCTTTATTGTTCAGGAAATGGGGCGTATTGCCATTTTCTTTTTCAAAAGTCTTGCGCTTATATTTTCCCGGCCTTTTCAGATGAGCAAGATCATACAGCAGGTTTACTTCATAGGAACAAAATCGGTATTTGTAATATGCCTTACAGGGGCGTTCACGGGAATGGTCCTAGGGCTGCAGGGCTATTACACCCTGGTTAAGTTCGGCTCTACCGGATTCTTAGGCGCGGCAGTCGCCCTTTCACTTATCAGGGAGCTGGGACCTGTGCTGACAGCCATCATGGTTACGGGAAGAGCCGGCTCGGCCATGGCTGCAGAAGTGGGCATTATGAGGATATCCGAAGAGATCGACGCTCTTGAGACAATGGATATCAACCCGCTTCGATTTCTTGTAAGCCCCAAACTTGCCGCGGCCCTTATAAGCATGCCGCTTCTTACAGCGCTCTTTGACGTGGTCGGAATTCTCGGCGGATACCTGACAGGTTCTCTTCTTCTGGGAATAAGCCCCGGTGTGTACTTTATGCGAATAGAAACAAGCGTAATCATGGCGGATGTAACCGGAGGTTTTATCAAATCGGTAGTTTTCGCGGCTGTTATTATAACTATCTGCTGTTTTCAGGGATTTTTCACACATACGCGCGCCGAAGGTTTCGGCGCAAAAGGAGTCAGCCTTTCAACTACTTCGGCTGTTGTTATTTCCTGTGTTCTGATTTTAATAACAGATTACGTGTTAACATCATTCCTTCTGTAACGGATATATGAGAGAACTTTATATTCAATTTAAAAACATATGTAAGAAATTTGGTGAAAACCAGGTTTTAAACGGCGCCGACCTTTGCATTTACAAGGGTGAAATAACCACTATAATAGGTAAAAGCGGAGTAGGTAAAAGTGTTCTTTTAAAGCATATAATAGGGCTCATCGAGCAGGATTCGGGATCAATACTTTTTGAAGGGCGCCCTGTTTCGGAGATGAAAAAAGCTGAGAGAAAAATCTTAAAAAGAAAATGCAGCTACATGTTTCAGGGAACAGCGCTTTTCGACTCTTTAACCGTATATGAAAATATTGCACTACCGCTGAAGGAAACCACTTCTTTATCCGATAATGAGATTAACAGGCGGGTAAGGGACAAAATGGATCAGCTCGATCTGCATGGCATAGACGACAAGTATCCTTCACAACTTTCAGGTGGAATGAAAAAAAGGGTCGCTCTTGCAAGAGCTCTTGTTACAGATCCGGAAATAGTTCTTTTCGATGAGCCGACAACGGGGCTTGATCCGATCCGAAAGAAGGCTGTTCATGATATGATCTCGGGCTATCAGCAGAAATTCGGGTTTACAGGAGTTGTGGTAAGCCATGATATACCGGATATTTTTCATATTTCCCAGCGGGTTGCCATGCTGGATGACGGCCGGATACTTTTTGAAGGAAGCCCCGCGCAATTGGCCCAGGTTTCAGATCCAACTGTAAAAGAGTTCATCCAGGGGCTCTATATTAACGACGAAAATATAACCTGTGTCAATCCGGAAACAAAGGGTTGACACAGTTGAGTTTATGATAACGAGTCGGAGGCGATGTGAAAAAAACATCAATAGAAACATCTGTTGGAATATTTGTTCTGCTCGGCCTGGTTTGCGTGGGCTACCTTACAATAAAGCTTGGAAAGATGGAGCTGATCGGCGACAACAATTACCCGGTTTATGCTAAGTTCCAGTCTGTTTCGGGACTGAAAAAAGGCTCCCACGTTGAAATGGCAGGCGTCAGGATAGGAACGATCGATTCAATAACCCTGGACAGGGAGAGCAAGGCTCTTGTCAAAATGAAGATAGAAAAAGGGCTTCTCCTTGCGGATGACGTTATCGCTTCGGTCAAAACTGCAGGAATGATAGGAGACAAGTACATAAGGATCTCTCCGGGAGGTTCCGACGTTATATTAAAGCCAGGTGATATGATAACCGAAACAGAGTCAGCGGTTGATCTGGAAGAACTGATAAGCAAATACGTTTTTGGCGGTGTTTGAAAATATGGCGGCTGCCCAAAAAGTCATTCTGCTGTGTTGTACTTCATCTTTCGTCATTGCAGCTTACTTATATGTACGCTTCATTCCTCAAGATTCGTGCGCCTTGCATAATGATCTTTTTGCTTTGCAGCCGGGATATGAATTATCTGCAAATTAGTTAGTGACTATATAAGGAGAAATCTGTGAAAAAAACGGCGGTATTTTTGTTATGCATATTTTTTGCTTCGGTATCTTTTTCTGCAGATACAGGGCCGATGGATGCGCTTAAAGGGCCGGTTGACGAAGGGATAAGGCTATTAAGCGATCCGAAGTATAAAAATCCTTCTCTTAAAAGAGTTCAGCGTGAAAAGATATGGGAAATAGTCCGCAAGGCATTTGATTTTACTGAACTGTCGGGACGGGCACTTGCAGCCAACTGGAAAACTCTGAACCCGCAGCAGAGAAAGGAATTCACAGAGGTTTTTTCCGATGTACTCGGAAATACATACCTCGATAAAATCCAGGGTGGGTTCAGGGATGAAAAAGTGGCGTATCTCGGACAGGAGAAGGTTTCGGATACCAAGGCCGTTGTAAAGACAAAGATAATAAGAGAAAAAGGTGAGATCCCCGTCGATTACAGCATGCGGTTTAAAAATGATAGCTGGAAGGTATATGATGTTCATGTGGAAGGGGTGAGCCTCGTGCAGAATTACAGATCCCAGTTCAATGAAATTCTATCGAAGGATTCTCCCGACGAGCTGATAAAACGGCTTGAAAAAAAGCTTGCTGAACAGCAGAAAGGTGATTCCAAATAAATTGAGGAGTGGTTTTCCGGTTTTTTTACGGGCTATGATAAACATATGAATAAATTGCTTACAATTATAGTTACTATTCTCTTTTTCTTTTCAGTTCCTGCACTGGCTGCATCCGACATCGCAGGAACGATTATAAACGGCAGTGAAAAGATTTTCCCCGAAGTTCTGACTACGCCCGGCCATGATTGTTTGAATCAGGAATTTTCGGACGATGAGCCTGATTTCTTAACTGAAGAGACGGAAGTGGAGAAGAAAGAAGAGATTATAAGCGTAGCGGATCCCCTTTATTACTGGAACTGGTCTGTTTTCCATTTCAACGACAAGCTCTACTTCTGGCTTATGAAACCTGTTTCGGAAGCTTACAGAGCTGTTGTTCCAAGGCAGGTCCGGTCCGGTCTGCAGAACTTTTTTTACAACATTGAAATGCCGGTCCGTTTCGTAAACTGCCTGCTTCAGGGTAAATTTGAGTCTGCCGGTGATGAATTTGCAGCTTTTGTCGTTAACAGCACAGAAGGAATTCTCGGTTTTGACGATCCTGCAAAAAATTATCCCGAACTGCAACAGGGGGTGGAGGATTTCGGACAGACTATAGGCTCTTACAGGATAGGAAACGGCATCTATATTGTCTGGCCCCTGCTGGGGCCGTCAACTCTCCGGGATACAATCGGAATGGCAGGCGATAGTTTTCTGAAACCGGGTTCATACATAGAACCGCTTGAGATATCCATGGGCGTAACAGGTTTAAGGACAATAAATGCGACTTCTTTTAAGATAGGAGATTACGAAACTTTCAAAAAAGCGGCTCTTGAGCCTTACGAAGGTCTCCGCAACGCCTATATCCAGAACCGTCAGAAAAAAATAAAAGAATGACGGACTTCTGGTATAAATAGATTCGTCATGCTTGATGTTTTTGTAAAAAGCCGTATTTAAGACGGCAAAATAAAAAGATAATTATGCAAGGCGCACGAATCTTGAGGAATGAAGCATACTGACTGGTACGCTGCAATGACTAAAGATGAAGTGCAACACAGCATAATGACTTTTTACAAAGCCGTTAAGTATCTTTGAAAAGGTCAGTGCTTATATATCGTTCACCGGTGCTTGCCAGTATAACAACGATACGCTTTCCTTTTGCATCATCTCTTTTTGCATACTCAAGCGCAGCCCATGTGGCAGCACCTGAAGATATTCCGCAGAGAATTCCCTCCTTCTTTGCGAGGCTTTTTGCAGTTTCAAATGCATCCTCGTTTGAAACCGCTATGATTTCATCAATTACCGACCTGTCAAGGACTCCGGGGATAAAACCTGCGCCGATACCTTGAATTTTATGCGGCCCCGGCTTGCCTCCGGATAATACCGGCGAACCGGCAGGTTCGACCGCTATGGCCTTGAAAGAAGAGTTCTTCGCTTTGATCGCCTGAGCCACACCGGTTATCGTGCCGCCGGTGCCGACTCCGGCCACAAGCACATCGGCTTTCCCTTCGGTGTCGTTTAATATCTCGAGAGCCGTTGTTTTACGGTGAATCCCGGGATTTGCAGGGTTATTGAACTGGTCCGGCATAAAGGCTTTCCTGTCGGATAAAAGTATCTCTTTTGCTTTTTCAATCGCACCACGCATTCCGGCAGCGCCGGGAGTCAGGACAAGCTCGGCGCCAAGGTGCTTTAAAAGTTTTCTTCTCTCTATGCTCATGGTCTCCGGCATGGTCAGGCAGACGCGGTAACCTTTTTCAGCGCAGATAAATGCAAGCGCAATGCCCGTGTTTCCGCTTGTCGGCTCCACAATAATTGTGTTTGAATCGATTCTGCCGTTAGCCTCGGCATCCTCAATCATTGCGGCGGCTATGCGGTCTTTCACGCTCCCGAGCGGATTGAAAAACTCAAGCTTTGCATAAACTTCGGCATCAATCCCCGATGCAATCTTATTAAGGCGTACAAGCGGGGTTGAGCCTATTGTCTTTGATATAAATGGGAATATTTTCATTCGGATATCCTCTATTATAGAATCAAACTTGATGAGTTTGTAAAAAGTTTAAATATGCTCTCTTAATAAGCTTTTTGAGGATTATTAAATCACTTCGCTAAATCACAAGAACTCTCCCGCCCAGGGCGGGATCAAACAGCTTGTGATTTTTAACGCTCAGTTCTTTAAAAATCTATTTCCCAAAAATCTCAAATCGGTTCGCATATGACTTTTTACGAGATCGTCAAACTTGATGAGTCCGTAAAATACTTCAAATAGTCAATCCGCGGCTTTTTTTATATGTCAACCGCGGTGTTTCCATGATAACAGTAGTATCGGGCGGAACCGATTCCGTTATCCAGACATTTCCTCCGATAACGGATCGTGCGCCTATAACAGTATCCCCTCCGAGAATTGTAGCCCCGGAATAGATAATTACATCCTCTTCTATTGTCGGATGCCTTTTTCTGCCTCTTAATAATTCGCCGGCATCTTTGGGAAGTGAAACAGCGCCCAGCGTAACTCCCTGGTAGATCCGGACGTTTTTACCGATAACCGATGTTTCGCCTATGACTATGCCTGTTCCGTGATCGATGACAAAGCTCTCCCCGATTTCGGCGCCCGGATGAATATCTATTCCCGTCAGGTTATGTGCATATTCAGTCATTATTCTGGGAAGCAGGGGAACATCGTTTTTGAAAAGATTGCTGGCAAGCCTGTAAACCATTATTGCGAAAAGGCCGGGATAGCTGAATATAATCTCATCAAAACTTTTTGCCGCGGGGTCTCCCTCATAAGCAGCCTTGACATCCGTTGCAAGCACTTTGCGGACAGCCGGAAGAGCATTAAGAAATCCAAGAGCTACTCTATGCCCGCGTTCCGTGCAATCGCTGCATTCCTGGCTGTATCTGAAGCAATCGTGCCTGATGCAGTTCGTAATCTGCTCCGAAACCATGTCGAAAAGAACCGATACAGCCTGTCCCATGCTGTATCTTAAATTGACAGGATCAATCCTTTCCTGTGAAAAAAAACCCGGAAAAAGGATCTCTCTTGATTTGTTTATTATTGCAACAACCGAATCCCTCGAAGGGATGGGGTCATAATCAATGTGGGTGTAGCATTCCTTGTCTTCGCAACCTCTGATAATTTTTTCAGCTATATCGGGAAGCATCTCCCTGATTCTTGCAAATGCTTCTGAGTCTGTTTTGCATGATGATCTGGATTTTAAATGATTCTCGTCCATTTGCTTCTCCTGATAATTAAGAATATTTTGCTGTGTTCTGAAAAAACGGGATCAGGCAGGCATATTCCTGATATTTATTTGTATATCAAAAAGCAATCCTTGTCAAAAAGCATACCGAAGGCCCGGTGTTCCCTTCACTTTCCGGTTCTTAGCGGCAAATAATTAATTTTTGCAGAAACGCTCTTCTATCCCCTTGAAATCCTCCTCATTAAATATTTCAGCAAAACGCTTTCCTCCGGTACTCTTTTTCTTATACAGTTTTATACATAATTTTACGATTTCAAACGCCTCTTTATCGCTTAATATACAATTTAGTTCACTAGCAAGCCCGGGATGTCTTCCGAGCTTTCCACCAAGCAATACCCTAAAACCGTTCCTTTCGGATGCTATTGTTCCGGTCGGACAGGCCTTTATGCACTCCCCGCACTTTAAACAAAGATCAAAATTTATAACAGGACCTTCTTTATCTTTATCGACTGAAACGGCGCCTTCAGCGCATGAACCGGCACATGCTTCGCAAAGGGAGCATTTTTCATCCGTTATTGCCGGCAAGACCGCTCCTATTATTCCGATATCCTTTATCTGGGGCTGAGAACAGGCATTCGGACAATCAGACAATGTTATTCTGAATTCATGATGAAACTTAAGATCTCCCTTGAAGGATTTTTTCAAAAATCCGTGCAGGTCTTCCTCCTTCAAAAACATCTCGATCCTTTTAAGTAAATCGTCTCCGCCATATGCACGGTTCGGACAACCGCCCGGACAGAAGCATGTGTCAAGCTGATATCCCTTTATTTCAGAGGCCATTCCGTAAATATACCGCTTTTGAGTTGCTTGTACTTCCGCAATAGTAACAATGCTTTTTCCGGCCGCAGATGCCTCTTTTTCAACACGCTCCCGAACCCGTTTTCTAACAAAAAAAGGAACTTTTTTTACAGCATCTCCGGCTTCCTCAGTCCACTTCATATAAACTCCCTTTTAAAATCATTTAGCGTCCATCCTGAAACTACTTAAACCTATCATCTGATTTTATCTTGCGAACCTTACCGATTTTATCAGACAGCCACCCGATCTTTTCAGCTTTCTGTTCGTCAAATTCCGGGACATAGGGCTTTATATCAAGCAGGGGGGTTCCGTCCACAATATCAACATTTCGAACGTAAAGCCTGCATTCTTCAACATCAACAAGCCTGACAATCGAAAGGCCTATATGATTGGGGCGCCGCGGAGCCCTTGTTGCAAAAACTCCCCGCAGTTTATCATCAAGAAACGGTACGACCTCGAGAGAAAAACCCTTTGAAAGATGAAAATGATAAAGTAAAATAATGTGAGAAAATCCGTCTATATCTTTAAGTCCGTTTTTAAATTCAGGATTAATATCAATGGTTCCTTCGATTCCCTTTGCCGCATCGGGTTGAATAGGCATCTTTGTAGGCTCTTTAAAGGGAGAGCGAACAAAACCTATTGGCCTGAATATTATCTGATCCTCCACTTTACATCCTCCTGATCACCATAGCTGCGATCGATCTTTTTTGTTGCCGAAAGCCACGCAAAGGATATATCAATACAAACAACAATCAATGACAGCCTGACAGCTGATTTGGATTATACCATTTGGCGCTGGGGAAAAATACAATACACTGCGTTTTAAACTTCGTTTTTATAAAATATTACGATATTACAATTTTGTAAATGAATTATAAAAATGTCCTATGAAATATATCGATATTGAAAATCCCGGGAGCATGCCTGCCGGGCTTCTGAAAGAAGGCGAAATTTTCTCTTTCCGGTGTCACAGCGGGCTTGCATGCTTCAACAAGTGCTGTCGTAATATAAATCTTTTCCTGTATCCATATGATGTTTTAAGACTCAGAAATAGACTCGGAATTTCCTCGGATGAATTTCTTGATACATATGTCGATATTGTTTTGCGTACATCAGCTTTTTTCCCGGAAGTGATGCTGCACATGTCTGATAACCCGGAGAAAACATGCCCATTTTTAACTGAAACAGGCTGCTCGTTGTATTCCGACCGCCCTGATACATGCAGGACTTTTCCTGTTGAGCAGGGTATATATCATGATGCCGTGAATAACAAAAACAAGCTTATTCACTTTTTCCGTCCGCCAGGTTTTTGTCTTGGACAATATGAAGAGAAGAAATGGACGGCGGAATCATGGTCAAAGGATCAGGATGCTTCTGAACACAATAAAATGACGGCCATGTGGGCAGAGCTTGCGGGTCTTTTTCAAAACAATCCATGGGAAGAAGAAGGGACAAACGGCCCGAAGGCAAAAATGGCTTTTATGGCCGTTTATAACATTGACAGGTTCAGGGATTTCATTTTTAAAAGCAGCTTTTTAAAACGTTATGTCGTAAAATACGAACTGTTAACAAAAATAAAAAATAATGATCTGGAACTGCTGAAGTTCGGCTTTGTATGGGTTAAATATTTTCTTTGGGGAACCAGATCAAAGGTTATCCGGCAAAGATAATCTCTTTTAAAAAAGTCACAATTAAAATATCATTCTTGAAACCGGCCTTCTTTCAGGAACATACTCACGGGCCGTTTTACTATCATTCCATTCTTTTGACACATAAAGATTGCAGTAGCAGCTCCCGTATTCCTTTACATCCTGAATTCTGTACACGCATGGACAGATTATATCCTCATCATTTTTTCTGTTTCCGGATGCCAGTCTGCAGGGACATGCCATATACCCGTATCGTTCCTTGTTGACAATAAGGGCTTCAAGCAGTTCAAAGACTCTTTCTCTGTCGTTATTGAAATAATATCCCTTCTGCTCCTGCGCTTTTCGCAGCATTTCATATAAAGCTTCAGTATCCATCACAATCCCAGAGCCTCCCTTATCTCTTTTTCCTTAAAACCTACAATTACCTTCTCTCCGATTATAACGGTAGGAAAAGAGCAGTTAGGATTGAATTTCTTTACCTCTTCTAGAATTGCAGCTCTTTCCTCTCCCTGCAAAAGATCCACGTCGACAAAGTCATATTTTATTGTGCATTCGCCAAGCAGTTTCTTCGTTGCCTTGCAATGACTGCATGTACTGAGTGAAAACACCTTAACCGGTTTCATATAATCATCCTTTCATAAAATTACGTCAGCTTCATAAAAAGTTTTATTAGATGAAACTGTTAAATATTATATTCCTTTCATCTATTCAACCGAAATTTATATCTTTAAAAATTCCCCTCACCTCTCGCCTTTTGCCTTTCGCCTCACGCCTCAATATCACATAGCACGGCCATCATATGAGGAAAAGAGGCCGGATGAAAATTTTCTCCCGATAAAACCGATTCAATCGTTTTTTCTGCAACCCCGGCAAAATCAATTCTGCCAGTTATCCCGGACAGGCACAAAATATTCCGTATTGCAACAGAACCAGGGGACGGAATTACGCCATCAGCATCATCTTTTATCCTCATAATAAGGTTTTTATCATGATCAGGGTTTGTCATATAAAAACCCCCGTACTCTGCGTCATAAAACAATCTCAAATGCTCTTCCGAAAGCAACACTGCTTTTTCAAGCCATTTTTGTCCGGAACCGGCTTCATAAAGGGCGATCAGCCCTGAAACAAGAAATGCATAATCGCTTCCCATTCCCGGAATATTTTTTTCCCCGTCACGCCATCTTCTGAATAGTTTTCCGGTTTTTTCGTCGTACAGATCAGACAATATGAATTCTGCGGCTGTTTTTGCCGCTGCAAGGTATTTCTCATCACCAAGAACCCTGTAGGCCTTACAAAGCGCCGATATCATAAGACCGTTCCAGGAAGTAAGTATCTTATCGTCAAGATGCGGTTTTTTTCTTTTCGTTCGTGTATAAAACAGTTTAATTTTTGCTTCGTTTATGATTCGGGAGGTTTTTTCTTTCGAAAGGTTGAATTTTACCGCCGTTTCGTCAACACTCTTTCCGGCATAAAGTATATTTTTTCCAGCAAAGTATCCATGGGGATCGTATTTCGCATTGCCTTCCGGCAACACACCAAAGTGGAATGCAACTATACCTACAGCCTCATCTCCCAGAATATTCTTTAATTCTTCCATTCTCCATACAAAAAAAGCTCCTTCAATCTTTTCCTCTGCTTCTTCAGGGCTTCTCTGCGCCGGTTGATCCGGTATGCTGTCGGCATCCTCCGCCGAATAGAATCCTCCCTGAGGGCTTCTCATGTCACGAAGGACATAGTCGGCAGTTTCTCCGGCAATCTTTGCAAAATAATCATCTGCCGTTACCTGATAAGCTTCAAGATATGTCGTGATGAGCTGGGCGTTGTCATACAGCATTTTTTCAAAATGCGGTATATGCCATTTTTCATCGGTTGAATATCTGTGGAATCCTCCCCCTATCTGGTCATAAATACCTCCTCTTGCCATAGATTCAAGCGTAAAGGCCGCCATTTGAAGAGCCTTCTTTGAAGAAGCCGTATTCCCGGCTTTTTTTTCGGACATGGAATAGGCGAGTAGAAAATTTAATATGGATGGGGATGGAAACTTGGGAGCTTTCCCGAATCCGCCTGACTTACCATCAAAAACCGAAACATAATATTTGAATGCTTTTTCAAAAGATTCCTGCCTGCTTTGTTTTGAAGCGGTAATTATACGTCCAAAAGAAAGATTCTTTTGCACTATATCGGTCAGCGCATCGGCAGAGCCGGTTATTTTTCCATAAGTTAAGGGATCTTTCCATGCCACTGCAATTTTATTCAATAAATCAGGCCATGTGCTAATGCCAAACGCTGCTTTGGCTGGAAAATAAGTTCCACCGAAAAAAGGTTTGAGTTTCGGTGTTAAAAACATATTTAAAGGCCATCCGGCTGAACCTGATAATGCTGTTACAGCAGTTACATACAGACGGTCAATATCCGGCCTTTCTTCCCTGTCAACTTTTATACACACGAAATTTTTATTCATTAGTGCGGCGATAGCAGGGTCCGTGAAGGATTCGTTTTCCATTACGTGGCACCAGTGACATGTTGAATAACCTATTGATAATAAAACCGGCTTATTTTCCTTTTCAGCCCTGGCGAATGCCTCTTCACCCCACGGATACCATTCAACAGGATTATATGCATGCTGAATAAGATATGGACTCTTTTCATTTATCAGATGGTTGGGAATCTTCTTTATGCAGTCATTTGGTTTTGTTTCTTCGGTATTCATCGGAAAAGCCTCCATGCATTTTTCATTTTCTCGGTCCCGGGCTTGACAATAATAATGCCGCTCTTATTTTAATTGATAATAATTCCTATTTAGGAATTGTCCAATTTTTCGCAGGTAAAAATATGACAATCTCGAAAAAAACGGCGTTCAGACGGCAAAGTAAAAAGCTTATTATGCAAGGCGCACGAATCATGAGGAATGAAGAGTACTTGTTGGTAAGCTGCAATAACGAAAGATGAAATGCAACACAGCAGAATAACTTTTTACGAAGCTGTCAAATATAAATCTTTCCACGAAGGGAGGAGTAAAATGGAAAAGGAAGAATCCGGTTCAAAGAAACCGGTTGTAAATCCTAAAGATCTTACAATTTGTGAAGCCACAGCGCGGATGCTTGAAAAAGCCAGAAAAGACGGTGTTGAAACGGCTTTTGACAGGGCTTTAAACATGAAAGCATGTCCCATCGGCGCTGACTCCGCATGCTGCAAGCATTGCGCAATGGGGCCATGCAGGCTTAACTCAAAGGATCCATATGGAAAAGTTGGGGTATGCGGAGCCACCATCGATACCATTCAAGCCCGCAATTTCGCCCGCATGGTGGCAACCGGTGCGGCGGCCCACACGGACCATGGTATGGCCATGGTGGATCTTTTCCGCGAGGTGGTCAACGGTAATATAAAAGAATACCGAATTAAGGATACCGACAAACTGATAAAGGTTGCACAATCGATTGGAATTGAGACTGAGGGCCGGAGCGAGAAGGAAATTGCCACCGATCTATATAAGGAATTGGAACGGACCTATACTCAGTTGGAGGGCGAAATTCCCTTTGCCAAGCGCGTGCCTGAAAAGACTCTTGAAACCTGGAGAAAACTTGGCATTGTTCCACGAGGCGCCATGCGAGAAATTATGGAGTTGATGCATCGTACACACATTGGTGTGGATCAGCACTACGAAAATATTACAAAACAGAGCAGCCGCACTGCCTTGGCCGACGGGTGGGGCGGTTCGATGGTGGCCACGGAGATTTCCGACATCCTTTTTGGCACACCCACCCCGGTGGCTGTGGAGGTTAACATGGGCGTCCTCAAAAAGGATCAGGTCAACGTTATAATTCACGGTCACGAACCTAACATGTTCGAATCAATGCTGGTTTCTGTAAATGAACCAACACTTATCCAGGCGGCGAAAGATGCCGGAGCCCAAGGTATCAATCTCGTGGGAATGTGTTGTTCGGGTGCGGAAATGATGTCACGGCACGGTATTCCTCATGCCGGCAACTTTATGTCCACTGAAGCGATCCTTGTGACCGGGGCAGTTGATGCCATGTGTGTGGATATCCAATGCATAAAGCAGGGGCTGGTAAGCGTGGCCGACTGTTATAAAACTCCACTTATTACCACAAACATCAGGGCACATATCGAGGGTGCGACACATATTGAATTTGATCACCATAACCCCCAGAAATGTACTGACGAGGTGGTCATCATGGCGATCACCCGGTTCAAAAACCGGACGGCCGCAATTGAGATTCCTAATATCCGTAATACAGGAATTCACGGATTCTCTCATGAGTACATAAATTACATGCTTGGTGGTACTTTCAGGGGAAGCTATACTCCATTAAATGACAATATCATTAACGGCCGTATTCGTGGTGTGGCCGGTGTCGTTGGCTGCACAAATCCGAGGATAAAGCAGGACTGGGCTCATGTTGAACTTGTAAAAGAGCTCATTAAAAATGACGTGCTTGTGCTTCAGACCGGATGTTCTCAGATTTCTCTGGCCAAAGCAGGACTCTATACTCCGGAAGCGGCTTGTCTTGCAGGATCTGGTTTAAGAGAAGTCTGTGAAACAGTTGGCATGCCTCCCGTACTTGGAATGGGATCATGCGTTGATAACAGCCGAATTCTTATCGCCGCTTCTGAAATGGTGCGTATAGGAGGCCTGGGCAACAGCATTGCCGATCTTCCGGCCGCAGGAGCTGCTCCCGAATGGATGAGTGAGAAAGCCATATCGATTGGACAGTACTTTGTCGCTTCAGGTGTTTACACCGTGTTTGGCGTAACCTTCCCTATTGTCAAGGAGACCAAATTTCACAAGCTTCTGTTTGAAGGACTTGAGCAGCAAGGATTGGGGAAATGGGGATTTACTCCGGATCCTTATGAAATGGCCAAGATGATGATTGCCCATATCGACAAGAAAAGAAAGGCTCTAGGCCTTGATAAGGGCAAAGAGCGCGTGCTTGTCGACATGGCAGCCAGAAGGGAAATGGACGCAGCTGCATAGTTTTCAAATCTTCCCAATTCACTAATTAACAAGAGAGGGGCTTTTTTCATGCCCCTCTCATATGTTATAATGTATATTACCTGGCATCATATATTATTCTTAATGCAACATCCTGGTAGGAATGAAAAAGCTTGTGGCAGAAATCATCCCAGCGCCTGCAGACCTCTATGGTTTTTTCGTCCATGCTGAACAGACTTGAATGAGAAACAAGTTCATTGATTTCTCCCGATAATTCTGCAACAAGAGACTTATCCGCCCCGGACAGAATATTTCCGACAAATTCCGCCGGCTTGTACCAGGCAGATACGCGCTGCAGGTCGCGATGAATCTGCGTCAACAGCACATTTCTCGGTCCTTCCCACAACTCGTTTACGGCTGAATCACGATAAAGGCGCGGGAGAGATGAAAAATCCTCCATCACACCATGGCCTCCGAAAATTGACATTGCGTTTCGGATCACATCGGTGCTGTCCCATGACGCTGTGATTTTCTGCAGCATTATGAGTTCACGGATATCAAAACGTTTCTTTTTTACCGCATCAGGCTCATCTGTAACAAGACCACCCTTTAATCCTCTCTCAAGATTTAAAAAATCCCTGTACAGCTTGAATGCGCCAGCAGTAGTTCTTTTTGCAGAGAGATCCATTCTGTCAAGCTGCCCTGCAACCATGGGGAAGTCGCCTATCGTCACGCCGAATGCCTGCCTGAATTGCGCATATTTCTTTGCCTCCCGGACGGCACGGGTCATTGAGGCAGCGCCTGAAAGGCCTACTGTCAGACGTGAGCAGGCAAGAACTATACCGACAACATTAGCAACTCCTTTTTCAAGCGGCCCGGAAGGATAGGCAACAGCGCCATTAAATGTCAGTTCTCCCGTTGTAAGTTCGCTTGTGCCGATCTTCCATTTTATGCGGTCGATTGTAAAATTGTTTCTTATCTCCTTTTCCTTGTTTCCGGGAAGCCAGGAAGGCATGATAAATAGAGCGACATTTTCCGTTCCCTGAGGTTTGGCAGTAACAACAGCATAGTCGGCGTGGGTTGCCGAACAGAAAAATTTAGTCCCGTAAAGCCGCCACGTATCTCCTTCTTTTACAGCCTCAAGAACATTGGCAGGAACATCCGATCCGCCATGGATCTCCGAAAGATACTGCGCCCCGATGGCATATTCTCCGTCAATACCTTCACTGCAGTGCTGAAGAATCCTCTTTGTTTCAGGGCTATCCGCATATTTTTCAAGAAGCACGACCAGCCCTTCTGTGCAGGTTATCGGGCAGGCTATGCAGGCCTCTCCGTTCTGATAGATAAGGTACAGTTTGATGAGCTTAACCCACGGAGAAGTCCTATTTGAGAAAAGGGCTTCAGAAAAAACTTCTTTCTCGAGGCTTTCCGTTTCATGCGGTCTGATAATCCGGTCTATCCGGTTATGGTGTCCGTCATACTGCATCAGATAAGGGCGCTTTTCCGGCAATGCAATTTTTTCAGAAAGATCTCTCCAACGGAAGGAAACCTTCCTGGAAATTTCACGGGCTTCGGTATCCACCTTTTCCCATTCATCGCCCGTAAAACAGCGGACCACCCCCTGGATAAACGGATCATCCCCGTAATAATCGACTGCATTTCTCCATTCAAGAAATGTGTTAAAATTATACGGATTGTTTCTATCGGGCAGCGACATGTTAAATTCCTTTTCGAACAGCTTCCGGCTCCTGATCAGTATCCGGCGGCATCGGGTCCCTGTCATGTTCGCTTCGGCTGTTTGCGCCATGCCGCTTTCGCCTTGAACCTAAAGCCGCTGAAATTTATTCTTCTATCACCTGTCTCACTTTTACGGCCAGCGTGTTGATGGAAAAGGGTTTTTGCAGAAATGCCGTTCCATGATCAAGCACCCCCCGGTGAGCTATAACATTTGCGGTATATCCCGACATGTAAAGGGTCTTTATCTCCGGATATAGAGGCATAATCGCCTCCTTCAGTTCCAGCCCGTTCATTCCGGGCATTACTACATCCGTAATCAGCAGATGGATCGGACTTTTATACTCGCGTGCAATAGTCAGCGCGTCTGCCGGAGTTTCGGCCGAAAGAACAGTGTAGCCCTGCTCCTCCAGGGTCGACCCGACAAATTCAAGGAGCAGTTTTTCATCTTCGACTAACAGCACGGTTTCGGACCCGCCCGGAGTTATCTGTTCCTGCACCGCACCTTCCGTCTCCGCATGATCCTGGCAGCAGGGCAGATATATTTTAAAAGTCGTGCCGTGGCCCGGTTCACTGTAAACATTTATAAACCCGCCGTTTTGCTTTACGATGCCATAAACCGTAGAAAGGCCCAGACCAGTGCCGCTTCCCACCTCTTTGGTGGTAAAAAACGGTTCGAAGATATGCGCAACGGTCTCTTTGTCCATCCCTGACCCTGTATCGCTGACATCTATCAAAGAGTATTTTCCTGGTACAAAATCCTGGTTAAGCCGGCAATAGGCATCATCAATCAGTACGTTTCCCGTTTCAATGGTCACCGTTCCCGCCCCGCTTATGGAATCACGGGCATTCACCAGAAGATTGGCAAGTATCTGGTCGATCTGGGCAGGATCTATTTTAACCGGCCGGATTTCCCGGCCCGGTTTCCAGACAAGTTTTATGTTTTCGCCGATAAGTTGCTGCAGAATTTTCAACATGCCCAGTGTCGTCTCATTCAAATCGAGCACTTTCGGGCTCACGGTCTGTTTGCGAGCAAAAGCAAGCAACTGCCTGACCAGATCGGCGGATCTCTGAGCTGCCTGCTTAATCTGAATCAGGTTCGCATCGGCCTGAGAGCCCATTTTGATTTTCAGCAGCCCCAGCTCCGCATAGCCCATTATCGCCTGAAGCATGTTGTTGAAATCATGAGCTACCCCTCCGGCAAGACGTCCAACAGATTCCAATTTTTGAGAATGCCGGAGCTGATCCTCAAGTGTTATTCTCTCCGTGATATCCTCGCAGGCAACCAGATTCTCGCCTGTCTCAAGCCGCACCGGGATAAAATTAATGATCTTACGGGAGCCATTTTTACATTTAATATCATAAATCCGTGGCCTTTTTTCACCTACCCCGTATGCCTCCAAATCCTCAACCCATGCGGATATGACCTGCTTCCTGTATTCCGGATCAGGATATGCCAGCTCAAACCATTTTTTCCCGTTCGGAATATCTTTCAGATCATAACCGAAAATTTCAGTAAACTTGGGGTTTGCGTACTTGAATTTTCCGGATTTATCTATCATCAGCATCCCGAAAGGCGCATTATGAATGAGATTATGAAACCGCTCTTTTTCGAGCCACAGAGCTTCATCGGCGCGTTTGCGTTCCGTGATGTCACGGGATACACCGTGAATCCCTGTTATTACTCCTTTTTCATCTCTCATTGTCCCGACTATATTTTCAAACCACTTTGTGGATCCGTTTTTATGATAATATTCAACATCTACTTTTACAGTTCTGTCGGGATCGATTCCCGTCTCAGAATCGCGTTTGAACTCATTCGCAAGGATTCCGGCCGCAAGCTCAAATGATTCCGGAGCCATCAGTTTTGCCGGATCCTGGGACATCCTCTCCTCAACAGTGAAACCGAGTGCTTTTTCCACCGACGGACTGACATACGTTGTACGCAAAGACAGATCAGCCGTCCAGATTATATCGTTCATCTTTCTGGCAATGAGTCTGTATCTCTCCTCGCTGTCACTTAGTTCCTTTTCAATGCGTTTGGCCTTGATGATCTTCCACATGCCGTCCATAAGGAGTGTCAATTGCTCTACATCGTCGTTTCCATAAGGCTCTTTCTTGTTTCCCACTCCGGCGATCAGCACGATCCTGTTCCCGTCGAACAACGGAATGTTCATATGCCTGCATACATGAACATGCCCTTCCGGATACCCTTTTTTCCAGGGACTGTCGGCCTCGTAGTCGTTGGTAATCACCGGCCTGCGCAGCCTCACAGCCTCGCCCCACAAACCGGTTTTTGCCACAGGATATTCGATTGGTTTGTTATCAATCGCGCATTCCCGCATCGCTGTGCGTGACCAGGAATACATGGTAAGCACCGATTCGTCCGTATTCATGAAAGCGAGATATCCTATGGTGCTTCCGGTCAGTTCAATCGCTTTCTCAAGCGCAAAATCGGTCAGCATTATTTCGGATTCAGCCGACATCTGGGACAGTTCCAGAAGGCCGGCCAGGCGGGATTGGTTGAGAAGAAGTGTTTCCCCGGTCATCCTGCTTTCTGTAATATCCTTCAGGAAATTAAGAGAAGCATGTTTTCCTTCCCATTCGATCAGAACCACATTGAGATCCACCCACCGTGTCCCACCCGATTTGTTCACAATCCTGAAACTGTAACGTGAAGGCGGCTCTTCACCCAGCTGCCTTTTCACGTGCCGGTCAAGAACCATATTACGGTCCTCAGGATGAATGAACTCTGTGAAAGGTCTGGATGCCAATTCTTCTTTTGAGTATCCCACGATCTCCGCAGTTTTATCATTGGCAAACTTCAGCATGCCTTCCTGGGCGACAAAAAGAGCTTCGCCTGCATTTTCCACCAGAATTCGGTACTTTTCCTCGCTCACCCTCAGTTCCTTTTCAGCCTGCTTTTGTTCTGTAATATCTCTCACAATGGCCTGTATGAATTTCCGGTCGCCCCATTCAAAGCAGCTTAGCGAGACTTCGGCATCAAAGGGTGTTTTATCCTTACGGGAATGTTTCCAGTAAAACCGTTGAGGCTTTCCGCTCAAAGCGGCGCTGACAACTTCCAGCGCCTTCTCCTTCGAGTCTCTGCCGTCAGGTTGCTGTGGAGGGCTGAATTCCCATGAGGCATGTCCGATAAGATCATCGCTTCTCTCACATCCGAAAACATCCAGGGTCTTATGGTTACACTCAACAAACACTTCCTCTTTCATAATAAAGATTGCGTCATTAGCGCCTTCAAAAAGTGTGTGATACCGCCTTTCCGCTTCCCTGGATATTTCTTCCGCTTTTTTCCGTTCAGTAATATCCAAGGCCGTAAAAGTAACACCGGCTGAAAGATCGTTAAGGTTAAAAGGTGTGGAACTGAGAAGCACATTGATTACAGATCCGTCTTTGCAGCGCCAGCGGGTCTCAACAGAACCGGTGCCTTTTTCCGCGATCTGGCGGTATTTTTCGCTTCCGACATAATCGTATTCAGCCTCGGTGGGGTAAAGCATCCTGGCATTCTGCCCCACAAGCTCATCCCTGCTGTAGCCGGTCATATCGTACAGGCGGTCGTTTGCATCTTTTATCATGCGATCAACTACCACACCGATTCCGACGGGAGCTGCCCGGAAAATACTCCTGAGTCTGCTTTCGCTTTCCAAAAGCCGGTTTTTAATGCTTTTATTATCTTCCTTGGGCATAAATCTCTTCTTAGTTTTAGATAAGGCGGCGATATGACTTATTTTCAGGGTCATGAAAAATGACTGGCGGGTTAAGAATAGCATAACACTCTAATTTGTCAAGAACATGGATTCCCGCGGTGCATGCCGCGGGAAATGCGCCGGCTGTTATTGAAATACCGTAATCGGCATAAGGAGCAGTAACGAAATGATTACTCAGTAACGGCTCCTAACGGGCATGACCTGCCCTCCGGTTTCGCGTCATATTTGCGGGCATGCGCGCAAATTCACCATCTTTCCTGGGAGCCGGAATGCTGTAGTTAAATCCGTCTATCTTATTGCGCTTAAGCGGGCTTCCGAGAATTCTTTCGATTGCCCTCACAGTAGCAGTATCATCGCTTGTAACAAGAGTTAATGCATCGCCGCTTCTCTCGGCACGGCCCGTCCTGCCTATGCGGTGGATATACGCCTCCGGTGTATCGGAAATGTCGTAGTTTATAACATGTGATATCCGGTTAACATCGATTCCCCGCGCGGCAATATCGGTTGCCACCAGAATCTGGTAGGTGCCGTCGCGAAATCCTTCCATGGCGGCCTGCCGCTTGTTCTGGGAGAGATTCCCCTGCAATGAAGCCGTCCTGAAACCGGCTTTTAACAGTTGTTCTCCCAGTCTTTTTGCGCGATGTTTTGTCCGTGTGAACACCAGCACCGACTCCGTATCCGTCCGTCGCAGCAGTTCGAGCAGCATTGCCGTTTTGAGATGCTGTTCCACCGGATAGAGAGCGTGGCTTACCATAACAGGCGGTGCGGTTTTGCCCACCTGAACTGTAACCGGATCATGCAGCAACTCGCGGGCCAGCTTCTTTATCTCATCCGGCATTGTAGCCGAAAAAAGAAGAGTCTGCCGTTTTCGCGGAATGTGTTTTAGTATCTGCCGGATTGACGGCATAAACCCCATATCGAACATCTGGTCCGCTTCGTCTACAACCAGCACTTCAAGCCCGGACAGATTAATTGTCTTCCGGTCAATGTGGTCAAGAAGTCTTCCCGGGCAGGCAACAACAATTTCGACGCCCTTTTTAAGCTTTTGCAACTGCGGATTCATCCCGACACCGCCATAAATGCTGACGCTGCGGATGCCTGTCTGCCTTCCCAGGGTATTGATGGCTTCGTTTATCTGCTCCGCAAGTTCACGGGTCGGGGCTATTATAAGCGCCCTGACTTTTCCCCGCCCGCCGGACATCAGCCTGTGCAGAATCGGTAATGCGAATACGGCTGTTTTGCCTGTACCGGTCTGGGCCAGACCCATGACATCACACCCCGTCATAACAGACGGAATCGCCTGCTCCTGTATCTGTGTCGGCGTAACATAACCTGCTGCCCTGACGCCTGCCGCAACGTGCGGATGAAAATTAAATTTACTGAAACTCATTGTAATCCTTTCATTATGTGCTCCTGAAAATAAAAAAAGCCCCGGATGTATTACGGGGCTTACAATTTAATCGTTATAATCCAGAAACAGCGTTTATTGGCGTACAGGTTAACAGCTCTTTTGCACCGTGTCAAGCTATCATTTTATTTAGGTAATGCGCTCGCTTTTCCGGTCACTGGAATCCTTGAACCCTTGACCCCTTGAACCTCTATAGCGAGCGCTAACCCCGTAGCTTGCTGCGGAGAGCTTCAATCCTGGATCACCGACTCTTTTGGAGGTGATCCAGCTTTATAGACTTTCAATTACACTTTGCACTTTTTCCGGCAAATATTTTCCTGATATAAGGGTATTCTCTTTAAGCCTTTTAATCTTATCTGTGTAAGACGGTTTTTCTTTCCTGTACATAATTCCTATCGGGATTTTATCGCCCCACATCCCGGAAAGTTCCATGGCCTTGTTGAAATCATCAGGGATATATCCTTCTTCAAACAGATCATACATCCTCTTTCTGTACCAATCGAACGTATTGACATTGTTGAAAGATACGCACGGTTGAAGGATATCTATAAGGCTGAATCCTTTGTGTTTTATTCCTTCCCGGATAATTTTGCTCAAGTGTTCGGCTCTTCCCGAAAAACTCCTTGCAACAAATCCGGCACCGAGTGCCAGGGCAACAGAGAGAGGATTAAATGTTTCGCTTATAACACCGTCGCTCTGCATTTTAGTGGTCATTCCTTCATCCGAAGTAGGCGATGCCTGCCCTTTTGTAAGGCCGTAAACCTTGTTGTTATGCACAAGAACGGTGATGTCGATGTTGCGCCTGATGGCGTGCATGAAATGATTTCCGCCTTCGCCGTAACAGTCGCCATCGCCTGAATTTACCATTATGGTCAGTTCGTGATTCGCGATCTTGGCGCCTGTCGCAAGAGGCAATGCCCGCCCGTGCAGAGCGTGGAACAGGTTGCATTTAAGATAATGAGGTGTTTTGGCCGCCTGTCCTATCCCTGAGATTATGAGGATTTTTTCAGGAGAAATCCCCAGCGCTGCAAGGGCATCCTTCATGGCGGCAAGAATTCCGAAATTGCCGCACCCGGGGCACCACTTTATTTCAACATCCGAATCATACTCTTTTATTTCCGCCATATTTACCTCACCTGTTTTTTTATTCCGTCTGCTATCTCAAATGGATAAAAGGGCCTGCCGTCATATTTTAAAACCGTGCCTGAATATGACAGAGCTGTTTGCTCCTTGATGAGCCTGCCAAGCTGAGCCGTGCTGTTCAGCTCTACCACGTAAAATTTTTCGCATGCCTTAAGAATCTTCTTCACCGCATCGGCAGGGAAAGGCCACAAATCGCTGAAATTTATGCACCCGGCAAGAATTCCGTCTTTCCTCAGTATATCAACAGCTTCTCTTACAGATCCCCTCGTCGATCCCCATCCTGCAAGAAGAATTTCAGATTCCGGGAAATATGTGCCGGGCGGATTCATTTCGGAAAGCATTCCGTAAAGTTTGGCCTTCCTTTTATTCACCATTCTGGTTCTCGTCTCCGCCGATTCCGTCGAATGCCCGTCTTCCTTGTGCTCATTGCCGGAAACCATGACAAGAGCCTTGCCTGCACACGGAAGCGCTCTCGGGGAGATTCCGGAAGAAGTAAAAGCATACCTTTTATATTCGGAAGGGTTTTTCATATCATTATCGCACGCAATGAATCTTTCTATGTTTTCCGGCACAGCAAATGGCCTCTCAACAATAAACAGCGAATCATTTAAAAACTGGTCGGTAAGAATTATTGCCGGAACCTGGTGTTTCTCTGCAAGATGGAATGCCCTTACGGTTGTTTCAAAAGCTTCGGCAGGGGAACCGGGCGCAAAAACAAATCTCGGAAACTCATCCTGAGAGGCATTTATTGCGAATAAAAGATCCGCCTGGGCAGTTCTTGTGGCAAGCCCTGTTGCAGGACCCGGTCTCTGGGCATTCACTATCACAACTGGCGTTTCCGTAATACCGGCAAGGCCAAGGCCTTCGGTCATAAGGCAAAATCCTCCGCCCGATGTGGCGGTCATCGCTCTTACTCCCGCAAAAGATGCTCCGATAATCATGTTTACCGCCGAGATCTCATCTTCTGCCTGTTCAACCACCAGGGGAAATTCATTCGCGACTGATGCAAGATGGGCCATGATTCCTGTCGCCGGAGACATGGGATAAAAAGCGGCGAAGCGGCAATCTCCGGCAAGCGCTCCAAGGGCTATGGCTCTTGAACCGTCCGATAGAATGCCTCTGGGTTTATCCGGCTTCCATTCAAATGCAAACTTATACGAAAAGGTTTTTACCGCCTCATATCCGGCAAGCGCGGCCTCAAGATTTTTCCCGATAACAGTCTCACCCTTTGCAGCGAATGTTTCCGAAACAATTTCACGGAAAATCTCAAAAGGCGCTCCAAGAAGAGCGAGGCAGGCGCCCGCTGCTACCGTATTCGAAGTTATTTTTCCGCCGGATTTTTCCGCAAGCTCCAGGAATGGAATTGCCAGGATATTTTTCCCGGAAATGGAATTTCTTTTTTCCATCACGGCAATTCCTTCATCCAGCAGATCTTTCCTGTGAAGCTCATAACTGTTTTTGTCAAGCGAGAGCAAAAGATTTATATCGTGATGCGGAGCATCGACAGGCCGGTCACTTATGCGCACCTGGAAGAAACTGTGGCCTCCCCGTATTCTTGATTCAAAATCGTTTATGGCCATAAGATACAGTCCCGATTTCCGGCACACGCGCGCCAGCAGCTCACCCACTGTCTGAATGCCCTGCCCGGCTTCTCCTCCTATCATAACGCTTATGTCAATGCTCATTCGTTTTCTCCCCATTATCAAGAACTAAATATTATGTTTGGCATTATAACATTGCATATCTCATTTTTAAATACTGAAACTTTTTTTATTTTTATAAAACCACGAGGAACACGAAGCTGAAAAAATTATATATTTATTCCCTTCTTCATGCTCTTCGTGACCTTCGTGGTAAAAATTGTACTTTTTACGAAGCCGTCATATTTATTAAATGGATATTTTATATCCGAATGATTACCATGATACATCGTTTCTGCATACAAGCTACCCATATGCTGCTTAATATAAATCAGAGGCCTTTAAATAATATAACCAGAATATCACTAATAATTAAGGATGTTATAAATTATTAAAATTTTTTTTTGCAGTTGGCACATGCATTGCTATAATAAAAACCAGGTTCGTCAGTTGACTATGCATCAATAATCGAAACAACATAAAAAAGAATATAGGGAGGTACCATGAAAAAAGGATTTTTAGTAATTTTGGCGATGGCGGCAGTTGTTGCCTTAAGCGTCACGGCTTATGCTGGTAAGGGAATGGGCTGGGGGCCCGGTGGAGGAGATTGCATGAAAGGAACGGGCGGATGGGGTCCCGGCAGCGGATACATGATGGGAAACATCAGCGACGATGAAGCAAAGAAAATAAACGATGAGAGGGATGCATTTTTCAAGGCAACCGAAGATCTGAGGCAGGATATATATGCCAAAGAGCTCGAATTGGAAAGCGAGCTTGCCAAAAAAAATATTGATACGGTAAAAGCCTCAAAGATCCAGAAGGAGATCTCTGAGCTTGAAGCGCAATTCGATCAGAAACGGCTAGACCACATGATAAAGATGAAAAAGCTCAACCCGAATATGGCAAGAGGCTTCGGAAAGCGCGGCGGGCAAATGCGCGGCGGATTTCCCGGTGGTCCCTGCGGCAGGTAATATCAAGTCATGAATTTATTATTAAACACCTCCGTCACGGATTTGACGTTTTAAGGAAAATCTAAAAAGCGAAAATGACCGGATGCAATACAAGTACTTACCCCCTTGGCATCCGGTCATCCGCATATTACCGAGATCCGTGATTTTATATACTTGCGCCGGAGGAACCTTTACTGAAAAGCATCATATTAAGCATCAGCAGGTAAAGGACTACGGCAGACACGGCAAAAGGCTTGAAGTAGTAACCCAATGGCGCAAGAATTACCACGGTAATCCAGTGAACAGTTATGATCCATTTTGAGTCGAGCATTATCGGAAAATCATCATACCTGCAAATAACCGCAAGCCCGCTTAAGTTCCAGCCATAAAGAGATGCAAACGCATGAAGTCTCAAAAGCAGTTTCAATCTTTCAGGATTATAAGAAGGATGAAATTCCAGAATAATATAGAGTATCCCGGTCACAGCGGTAAAAAGGAGAAAAACCATTCCTGACGTCAGAAAATTTTTCTGCTGTTTTTTTATTCCAAGTTTTGCAAAAAGGATAAATATCATAACAACGGAACAAAAAAGGATAGCTGTAACGATAAGCTGAAAATAGAGCCTTTCAAACATTATAAAGAGAAAAAATATTATCACGCCGAGATTTACAATCCAGAAACCGGCATCTTTAAGAATCCGTACAGTATTTCTCACATCATTCTTCATCATGGAAAACATTACTGACATCGTTATAAGGGAAATAGGGAAAGAAAATCCGAGAAAAAAGGTGTCAAGCTTAAGTTTCGGAAACGAGACAATCCTGAAATATTCATTGTTGGCAATTACAAAACTCGATATTACAAGTCCGATGGAAAGGCATAAAAGGGACGCATGGTGAAATTTTTCGGAAACAGGCGCCGGCCTGAAAAAATCATGCGGGAACAGTGAAAATCTTTTGATCCTGACAGTTTCCACAATGCCTGCAAGCAGAAGGGCGATAAACATCGAAACAAAATAGAATTTAAAAAAAGCGCAGACCGCATAGCAGACCGCAAGAAGGGAAAAGAAGAAAGCCTTCTTTGTGAGAGGCTCCTTTTTTTCTGTAAAATAGAGAAGTATGGTCCCGCCGCTGCACAAATTAAAAAGGAATATATGAAGCCTTTCGAAGTTGTAAGCTTTTCCGTCCGTGATAAAAAGATGCAGAAACCCGAAGAAAAGCGCGAGCGTCATTAAAGTAATCAGGTTTGCTTTAAATTTACCTGTCATTTACCTGTCATTTCTCTTTCGATTTTTCCCTTCTATTTGCCCAGCAGATGAGACAAAACCCCAAACAGATCAGGATTCCTGAACCTGTATCCTGTTTCAAGGAGCTTTTCCGGGGTAACTCTTGTGCTTGAAAGAAGAACCTCTCTTCCCATCTGCCCGAAGGCAATTTTTATTGCCGCAGCAGGAACCTTAAACAGAGCCGGGCGAGAAAGAACCCGTCCGAGAGTCTTTGTAAGCTCAAGGTTCGTTGCCGGATTCGGAGATACGACATTGACGGGTCCCGCTATCTTATTTTCCGCAAGCACATGAAAAAAAGCGCCGATAACATCATCTATTCCGACCCAGCTCATATATTGAGACCCGGACGCAATTTTGCCGCCAAGTCCTGCTCTAAAAGGAAGAAGCAATCTTGAAATAGCCCCTCCTGCCGGACTTAAGGCAATTCCAATCCGCATGAAGGCGACTCTTATTCCCGAGTCAACGGCAGCCTGGGCCGATTTTTCCCACCCGCTGCATACCGCTGAAATAAAATCATCTCCGGGCGGATCATCTTCGGTAAGAATTTTATCCCCCCTGTTTCCATAGTATCCTATGGCCGAAGCGCATATCAGCACAGGCGGAGGAGATGAAAGCTTAGAGATTGTTTCTGCGATGAGCGCTGTTCCCATGGTCCTGCTTTCAATTATTCTTCTTTTTTTATCATCGGTCCACCGGCCTTCACCTATCTGCTCGCCTGCAAGATGAATAACAGCGTCTACTCCGTCAAAAACCGAAGAATCAACCAATTTATTCACGGGATCCCAGAACGATTCACCTTTTTCCGGAAAAGGGGTTCTTCTCACAAGAGTTTTAACTATGTGCCCTCCGGTCGTAAAAAATGGTATCAGAGCCGAACCAAGCAGACCGCTTGCGCCTGTCATGAGTATCTTCATCGGCTTTTTCATATTTTTCCCAGACAGGTGAAGCGCGATATCTTCCACAGTGGTAGCATGGCGGTATCTGAATATACGCCCGAGTTGTGATTCAACAGATGCGCCTCCAATCAGTTTCCCGAACGGATAAAGAGGAAGCGAATAATCGATGCGGTCTTCAAAAAAAGAGCCGTCAGGACCGTCTGGCTCAAAGCTGTGTGTATGGACCCAGCTGGAAAAAGGACCTCTGACCTGCCTGTCCCTGAAAAAACGGTTTTCTTCGCATTCAGTATGCTCGGCAATCCATTTATAGGGAAAAGGGCCGGCCTTCATTTCAAGCACTACCCTTGCGCCGCTTTCAATTCCTCCCCTTCTTTCTATAACCCGGACAGGATCCCAGGGCGGGCTGAGCCTTTCGAGTGCGCCCGGCCTCGAATGCCACTTGAATACCTCTTCAACCGGGGCATTTATGCGCGTTTTTTTTATGAAAGTATCCGTTTTTATTTTTTCTGTCAGCGTATTTAGAGGACGTTCATCAATATATAAGTTGTTTACGTTTCAAGATCCAGCTCCTGTTCTTCTGCCAGTATACGGCCTCGTCCGGCAGCCATGCTCACAGCCGGTTGAGTTATATTCAATAACCCGGCCAGCTCCAGCTGCTTTACATTCAGATATTCGACAGCCCAGTAACAGAGCAGATCCCGTGCGCCGGATATATTGCGTTTTCTTCCGGTACGGATAATCTCATCGGATGTTATCCCCGAAACCTCCGCGACCCTTTCAATCAAATCCTTTAAATCATATCCCCTGGCTTTAAAATCATATTTGCGCGTCATTGACTCATTCGCCCTGGATAATACAGACATCACAAAGTCGCCGTCTCCCAATATCCTCTCATCGCCTTTCTGATAATCTCCGCTTCTTCTGAGAGCCTTAACGCCTGTCCAACCACCCTGGCTTCGTAAAAGACCTCCTCCTGCAAGCTCTGGTCGCTTGCCCTGATCAGCAGATTTCCGGACAAATTCCGAATAACCTCTCCTGCCTGACCTTGTATCCTTGCCAAACAGGTTCAATACGTATTCCGTATCCTGCCAGTCATTTTTAAAATGCCCCAGCATGACGCCATGGCCGCAATAACAATAGCAGCCCAATGACCGGTAATCCGAAACTATATCGGCCCGCAGCGGATTCAGGTGAATGTAGCGCACCAGTTCTTTTAAATAGAGATCTTCCTGACACAGAATCGATTTATACCTGTTCTGAAAAAGATGACCGTAGCGTTTGTGCTTCCGGTTGAAGTTGACGGCATAACCGGTAAGAAGCCTCCGCATGACGACAGAGACCGGTGTGTTCCCGGTACGGAGCAGCAGATGAAAATGATTCGACATCAATGACCATGCATAACAGGCTGTTTTTGTCTTGGTTAATACAGAGTCTAACCTGTTTAAAAAGCTTTTGTAATCCGCATCGTCGGAAAATATATCGGCTTTATTTATTCCCCGCGCGATCACATGGTGAACTGCGCCTGCGGCATCTATCCTTGATTTTCTCGGCATTATCCCCCGCCTATCATCCTTCAATCCCGCTGTCAACTTATATATTGATGAACGTCCCCTATTCCTATTCGCCCTAATTCTTCAAGTATCAGTACCTGGAGCATCAATGAGCTTCTGGGCGATGGCGCAAGCTTTCATAAGCAGTTCATGATCTACAATGCCGATCCTCTTGGTCAATATTCGTTTATCAATGCTGCGCATTTGATCCAGCATGAT
>Ga0105099_10000327_pt1 | contig 32725 bp, 37 predicted proteins | sample PPLLak3cmMay2015_2_FD_79138 | JGI IMG/M metagenome (GOLD analysis project Ga0105099, IMG submission 79138) | Freshwater sediment microbial communities from Prairie Pothole Lake near Jamestown, North Dakota, USA - PPLs Lake P8 Core (1) Depth... | ecosystem: Environmental > Aquatic > Freshwater >... | reverse complement strand
GTTTGATTTGGTCTGCGGTATCATAATGCTTGATTGTGGGGAGTTGTGTGTGTGTGGCAAGGATATTACTGGTGTGTGTCCTCATGCTATTGCCCGTCTTGGTATTAGCAGGACTTTTCAGCAGGCTCGTTTGTTCAGGAATATGTCTGTTCGTGATAATTTGCGTTTGGCAAAGAATGCTGGCGATGCTGAGCTGAAGGATATTCTTCATAAGGTTCATTTTCCTCTTGGTTTGGATACTCGTGCTAGTGATTTGAGTTATGGTCAGACCCGTTTGCTTGAGCTTGCGCGTGCTTTGCTTAAGCCTCATAAGTTATTGCTTCTTGATGAGCCGACTGCGGGGGTTAATCCGCATGTTCGTCAGGAGTTGAAGAAGATTTTGATTAATTTGAAGAAGGAAGGGGATACTATTGTTTTGATTGAGCATGATATGGAATTTGTTATGAGTATTAGTGATGAGGTTATCGTTATGGCAGGGGGTGCTGTTCTGACAAGGGGTACTCCTGAGGAAGTTCAGTCTGACAAGCGCGTGCTGGAGGCATATCTCGGAAAATGAGTTTTTTAACAATCAGCAGGCTTGAGTCTGGTTATGGTAAGTTTCAGATTTTGTTTGGCGTTGATTTGGATTTCAAGCCTGATGAGATTACTGTTATTATTGGTCCTAATGGTGCAGGAAAGAGTACCGTTTTAAAATCAATTTTTAATTTGTGCGATATTTATCGTGGTAGCATTATTTACAAGGGTAAGAATATTACTCGTTGTCCTACTTATGAGCGTATTCAGATGGGTATTTCTATTGTGCCTCAGGGCAGGCAGGTCTTCTCGGGTTTGACAGTGAAGGAGAACCTGGAGATGGGCGCTTTTATGACTCGGGATAAAGAATTGGTTGATGAACGTATGGCTGAAGTGCTTACTCATTTCCCTGCCTTAAAGGAAAAGTTGTATCAGAATGCGTTTAGCTTGTCTGGCGGTCAGCAACAGATGCTTGCTATCGCAAGAGGTCTTATGCAGGACCCTCAGGTTCTTTTATTGGACGAGCCTTCTTTGGGTCTTGCTCCTAAGACTATGAAGGAAATTTTCCAAAAGATTCAGGATATTAACAAGGAAGGCACTGCTATTATTATGGTTGAGCAGAATGCCAAGGCTGCGTGCCAGATTGCAGACCACATTTATGTTCTAGAAGAGGGTCATGTTGCTTTGCACGGTGATAAGTCAATATTAAAGAATGAAAAATTAAAAAATATTTATCTTGGCGGTCACGGCCACAAATAGTTTTATTTCTTGTAGTGGTTATATAGCAGTCCTAGTCCTACTAGTACTACTATTATCGGCACTATTGGTATTTGTATTTGTATGATTTTTAGCTCGTTTAACAGCCATACTACGCCGATTAACAGAACTGCCACTGCAAATGTCGGGAATTTCTTTTTCATATTATTCACCTCTTCGTTATACAAAGAGACCCGCCGAACTTGTTCGGCGTTGCCTCTTTGGAGAACAAAGCTGTTTTTGAGTATTTAAATCTTATTTTGCCATCCACTCTGCTTCTTCTTCGTCTAGGTCTAGTTCTTTTGTTATTTGTTCAGGGTTGTCTTTGTATATTTTTTGCAGATAAGGCATTGTTTGTTGTAATGCTTTTTTGTATGAGCAGTGGGTTGTTGCTGCGAGTTTTTGTGCTATTTGTTTTCTTTTGTTGTATTTTTGGTTTGCCATCCATTGTTTTAAGAGTCTTGTTGTTCGGGTGTATGTGACAAAGCTTGTTGATTTTTTGTCTTTGGCTGTTGCTATTCCTGCTGTTATGAGCATGTTTACGTATGCTAGGTATCTCCAGTATTGCCATCTGCGTATTCTTCCTCTGTAAACGTCTGCTTTTGACAGCAGTTCGTATGCTCTTGCCAAGTCTTGTGGGTTTTTGTATTCTTTTGGCAAATTCTCATCTATCCAGAGTATTGCTTCGTCTATGTCTTCATCTACTAAATCCAGCGCGCTTACTGCTACTGCTGGGTCTGTTGTTTTTAGTATTTTGACTAGTGCTTGCATTATGCTTTCTGAGTGTTCTCGTTCGTTGATTGTTTCCAGTCCTTCGAGTGTGAGTGCGTCTGAGTGTGCTAGTATCTGCAAATCTGTTATTGCTCCTCGCAGGTCTCCTCCGCTTCTTCGCGCTAGTGTTTTGAGCACGATTTCATCTGCTTTTATTTTTTCTTTGTCGAGTATTTTTTGTAGTGCTGGCATCATTGCAGTCATGCTTATAGAGGGGAATTCTACCAATACGCTTTTTGTTCTTATGCTGTTGAATTTGCTGTCCCAGGGGTCGTTTGCGATTATTATTATTGGAAATTTTGATTCTTTCATTAGGTCTGCGAGTGCTGATACTCCTCCTCTGTCTTCATTGCCTGCTATTCCGTCAAGTTCATCTATGAGAATGAGCTTGCTCTGGCAGAATAGGCTTTGTTGTTTTATCGCGTTTCCTATTTTCGTGTTTATTTCTGCCGCGTTTCTGTGGTCTGACGCGTTTACTTCTATCAGCTCAAGTGCGAGCTTTTTTGCCAGTGCGTGTATTGCTGCTGTTTTTCCTGTGCCTGTTGGTCCGTGTATTAGGAGTGCTTTTTTCTTTTGTTTGGAATAGTTTGTTACAAAGTCTTGTATTTGTTTGGTTTCGTGCGGTATGTGTTCTAGTTCTGGTTTGTGCTTGTTTACCCACATATTGTTTTGGTTTTTTTTGGTCTTATTAAGTTTTTATGTTCAGCAACATTTATATAGAAAATCGTTTGTTTTGAAGTTTATGAAAGCTGTTGATGTTGACTTTAAGAAAGCAGATATTGTTGATTATTATTCTCAGCTTGACCAGGTTAAGGTGCGTATTGTGTTCTCGGATGGTAAAGAAAAAGCGATTATCAGGCAGTTTTCTATTACTGATCCTGTTGTGCAGGCTACTGAAATGTTGTCAGAGATTAGGACAAGGCTTAAAGAGCAGCACAAGGAATTTTCTTTGGATGATCATCCTTTGGCTGGTGCTTTAATTCTTCGTTTTAAGCAGGAGGATGATGTTTTGCATGAAAAGCTTTCCAGGTTTTTGGCTCAGACTAGGGAGCGTATTCGTTCTGGTAAGCTTGCAAAATTGAGTTATTTTGATTTGGAGAAGAAGATTGTAGGATTTACGGCTAAGTTTGATTAGGTTTAAATACCTCTGAATATTCTGTTATTGTATGAAAGCCATACTCGCAGTCAGGATTTGTTGTTGCTAGTTGGATTTCTGTCTTTCTTCGAGGTTAAAACTTATGAAAGTTGGTTATCGGTGCAAACGTGCTTGAACTGGTTGGGCACACTCCATTGGTGAGAATTAACAAGTTGAATCCTTATCCTGTTAATATTTTTGCTAAGCTTGAGGGTTTTAATCCTTCTGGCAGCATTAAGGATAGGATTGCTCTTAGGATGATTGAGCAGGCAGAGCTTGATGGGACTTTGACTAAGGACAAGGTTATTTTGGAGCCGAGTTCTGGTAATACTGGTATTGGTATTGCGATGGTTGGTGCTGTTAAGGGTTACAAGGTTGTTATTGTGATGTCTGAGGGGGTTAGTGTTGAGCGTAGGAAGATTTTGGCTGCTTTTGGTGCTGATTTTGCTTTGACTCCTGCTGTGGAGGGTACTGATGGCGCTATTAGGAAGGCTGGGGAACTTGTTAAGGGTTATCCTGAAAAATATTTTATGCCTGACCAGTTTAGGAATGCGCATAATGTTTTGGCTCATTATGAGGGTACTGCGAAGGAAATTGTTGACCAGTTGGGAGATATTGATGTTTTTGTTGCTGGTGTTGGTACTAGTGGTACTTTGATGGGTGTTGGTTCTTTTTTGAAGTCTTGGAAGAATGTTGAAGTTGTTGCTGCAGTGCCTGTTAAGGGTCATAAAATTCAGGGTTTGAAAAACATGTCTGAGGCTATTGTTCCTGAGATTTACAATCCTGATGTTATTGATGATTTTATTACTGTTAAGGATGGGGATGCGTTTGAGACTGCTCGGCTTTTGGCTCGTGAGGAGGGTATTTTTGTTGGTATGAGTTCTGGTGCTGCTTTGTGGGCTGCTTTGGAAAAGGCTAAATTGATGAAGTCTGGTAATATTGTTGTTATTTTTCCTGATAGGGGTGAGAAGTATTTGAGTGCTGGTCTTTTTTAGAATTCAACCGTTATCTTAACGTCTGGCGTTATTTCTTCTGTTCCTTTGCCCATTTCTATTTTTTCTGCTGCTGTTGTTGCTTTTAGGTCGTCAAGTATTCCGGCAATGTCAATATTTGTCTCAATGACCAATCGTTTTACTGGTGTTTTCATGGATGTTTTCATTTCTGATTTTTTCTTTCTGACTGCGGATAGTACTGCTACTGCTATGTTGCCTGCTTGTTCTGCTTTTTCGTTTACCGCAGGCATTTCTGGCCATTTTGATGCGTGCACGCTCGGATATTTTTCGTGTTCTTTTAGATAGAGATGGTAAACTTCTTCTGTGATGAATGGTGTGAATGGCGCCATTAGTCTGACTATTGCTGACAAGCATATGTACAGTGCGTGTTGTGCGCTTTTTTTGTGTTGTTCTGTTTTTGGCTCGTATGTTCTTGATTTGATTAATTCCAGGTAGTTGTCGCAGAAGTCTTTCCAGAAGAATGCTTCTATTGCTGCTTTTGCCTGGTGGTATTCGTACTTGTCGAATGCTTCTGTTGCTTCTTTTATTGTTTTTGCTAATCGTGTGTGTATCCACAAATCGATTGTTTCTGTTGATGTTCCGCAGTAATCATATCCTTGTAAGTTTAAGTTTGTGAATTTTGCCGCGTTCCATAGTTTTGTTACGAACTTGTCGCCTGTTACCAGTTCTTTTTCTTGGTATGCAATATCCTCGCCAAGTTTGCTTCCTCCTGCCCAGTATCGTAAGGCGTCTGCTGAGTATTTTGCGAGGACTGTTTGTGGTTCTACTATGTTGCCTTTGCTTTTGCTCATTTTTTCGCCGTGCGGGTCGGTTACGTAGCCTGATAGCACGACGTCTTTCCACGGGTTTACTCCATAGTGCAGTTGGCTTTTGACAAGTGTATTAAACAGCCAGAATGATATTATCTCGTGTGCTTGTGGTCGTAATGACATTGGGAATATTTTTGCTCTGTATTTTTCTGGGACTAGTTGTGTTGCTAGTTGTGGTGTCATGCTGCTTGTTGCCCAAGTGTCTAGTATGTCTTTTTCTGGCACGAATTCTGTTGATTTGCATTTGGGGCATGGTGTTGGTTTGTCTTTTAGCGGGTCTACTGGTAGTTTTTTGTCGTCTGCGAATATTGGAGTGTCGCATTTTGCGCAGTACCATACTGGGAATGCTACTCCGAAGAATCTTTGTCTGCTTATGAGCCAGTCCCATTGTAGTCCTTTTACCCAGTTATTATAGCGGTGCTTCATGAAGTCTGGGTACCAGTTGAGTTGTGCTCCCCATTCGAGCATTTTTTCTTTTAAATCAAGGTATTTGATGAACCATTGTTTGCTTTGTATGATTTCTATTTCTGTTTGGCATCTTTCGTGGACTTTGACTTCGTGTTTGATTGGTTTTTGTCCGACAAGCAGTCCTGCTGTTTTCAGGTCTGCTATTATTGCCTTGCGGGCATCGTGTATTTTTAGTCCGTTGTACTTGCCTGCTGTTTCTGTCATTGTGCCGTTTTTTGCTATTGCATTCTTGAGCTGTAAGTTGTATGCGAGGTACCATGCTATGTCTGTTTGGTCTCCGAATGTGCAGCACATGACTATTCCTGTTCCTTTTGTTGGGTCTACTCTTTCGTCTGCGAGGATTGTGACTTCGTAGTTGAATAATGGCACTTTTGCTTTTTTGCCTATCAGCTTTTTGTACCTGTCATCGTTTGGATGGGTAAATACTGCTACGCATGCTGGTAGTAGTTCTGGTCTTGTTGTTGCTATGATTACATCTTTTCCGTCAACCTTGAACACTACGTCGTTGAACGTGCTGTCTTTTTCTGCGTCTTGACATTCGACTTGTGATATTGCTGTTTCACATAACGGGCACCATAGTGCTGGTGCTTCTTTTCTGTATACTCTTCCTTTTTTGTTTAGGTCGAGGAAGCTCCATTGGCTTATTCTCCTGCAATGCTCGTTGATTGTGCTGTATCTTGTTTGGAAGTCGCAGCTCATTCCTATTCTTTTCCAGTCTGATGTGAATTTCGGCATGAGTTCTGCTAGTGTTTGTTCGCATAGTTTGATGAACTCTTGTCTGTCCATCTTGCTTCCTTTGACTCCTTTGAGTTTCTCCACAAGTCTTTCTGTTGGTAGTCCGTTGTCGTCTGTTCCCCAGGGATAGAATATGTTGTATCCTCGGAGTCTTTTGTAGCGCACAAGTATGTCTTCTTGTGTGTATGAGAATGCGTGTCCTATGTGCATTTTGCCTGATACTGTTGGCGGAGGAGTATCTACACTATACACTTCTCCTTTTGCTTCTGGGTTGAACTTGTATGTTCCTTCTTTTTCCCAGTGCTGTACCCATTTTTCTTCTTCAGTTTTTGGGTCGTATCTGTCTGCCATACGTTAAATGCGAGGATAGGTGCTTAAAAAACTTTCGAGGATTATGTTTTCTGGCAATATTTTTTAAATAGGTGTAGAGTTATGTTTTCTATATGAAAAACACGTTATTCATGAAATTTATGGGAGACTCTCCTGTCATTAGAGTGTTGGATTACTTGTTGACAGAGCGCGACTTGGACTTTTCTATAACTGATATTGCTGAGAATGCCAGTATTGGCAGGGCGACTTTGTATAGGATTTGGGATGATTTGGTTAAGAACGAGATTATCGTGCACACAAGAAATATCGGAAAAGCTAAATTGTTCAAATTAAATGTAGAAAATTCTAAGATAAAGAAGTTGATTGAAATGCACGATATGCTGACTTTGGATGAGTTGAAAAAGCGTTCGCAGCAGAAGATTGTTGTTGTGCATTAGACTCTGACTTTCCTTGTCTTTCTTTCCCTTCTCAATAAATCTCCGATGTCGAATAGTCTTTTGATTACTACTCTTTTGCTGTCAAGTGGCGCTGTCATGTCTCCATAACCCAAACATTCTTTGTGCTCGTTCAAAATGACCACTCTGTCTCCAACTACAGGATTATTGTGCTCAACTATTGCTTTGCCAAACACATCTCTTCCGCAGATGTAGAGCCATTCTCCTTTTGGGTTTACTGTTACGTGTCTTCTTGCTGCTTTGCCAATTTGCTGTAGGAATGTTATTGAGGGTATTAGTACTGGTCCTCTGATGTGTGCTATGCATTCTCCGCTGTATATTGCTCGTTGTATTCTGTCTTTTGTTTTGAAGTATGATCTGTTTATGATTTGGGCTTCTGGTGCTTGATTTATTCCGAATGATTTCAAAAATTCTATCAGATTCATGCTTCAAAAACCTCCCTGGTTTTTGAATGGCTCGGAATTTCCAAATTCCGAGATTTTCACCATTTTTGCTATGAAGAAGCCTTCTGTTTTTGGTGGCCAGAATCTTTTGCAGAGTGCTATGTCTGGATTTAGTTTCTTGCCGAACACGTTAGTGAGTCCATCGTCGCCTATTGGTAAATTTACTTTCTCCAGTCTTACTGGTAAATTCTGTATTGCCCATTGTACATTCAATTCATCTTCTTCTGGTTCTAGTGAGCAGGTGCTGTAAACTAGTATTCCGCCTGTTTTCAGTAGTCTTACTGCGTCTGTTAGCAGTCTTCTTTGTATTTCGCTGCTTTTTTGTATGTCTTCTTGTGTTCTTTTTTCAAACCATATTTCTTCTGTCAAATAATTGCCTGCGCATGGTGCATCTAATAGTATTTTGTCGAATTGCCCGCGTGCTTCTCCGAAGTTTCCTTGGAATGCTGTTGTGTTTGTTACTCCGCATCTTTCCAGGTTCATCATTAGGCTTGGTATTCTGTAGGGTTTTAGTTCGTAAGCGATTATTGTGCCTTGGTTTTTCATGTGTTGTGCTAGTTGTGTTGTTTTTCCTCCTGGTGCTGCGCAGCAGTCTAGGACTGCATCAGTCGGCTTCGGATCCAGGACCTCAACCGGCAGTTGTGCTGCTGCTTCCTGCAAATAGTAGTATCCCAGCAAACATTCTGTTATTGCTCCTAGTGAGAATTTGCTTTTGTGGTAGTATCCGTTTTTTGTGAATGGTATTCTTTCGAGTTTGATGCCTAATTTTTCTAGGCGAGGTATTAGTTCTTTCGCGCTTGTCAGTAATGTATTGACTCTTAGGCTTGGTTGTGGCTTTGTTTCTGCTATCTGCCCGCCTAATTTTTCATATTTTTTACGAAAGAATTCTTTTCCAGCGTTGTCCATGGGGTGTGTCCTCTATTGCTATTCCGTGTTTTTTGAGTTCGTCTCTTAGTTCGTCTGTTCTACTCCAGTTTTTTATTTGTCTTGCTTTTTCTCGTTCGTCTACGAGTTTTTGTAGTTCTGGTGTTAGTGCTTCTTCTTTTGTTAGTACTCCGAGAACAGAGTCTGTTTCGTGCATAAACTTTGCTACCCTGTCAGCGTCTTCTTTGCTTAGTTCGTGGCTGTCTAGGTGCTTGTTTACCAGATTCATTAGTTCGAATATTGCTGCCAGTGCTGGACTAATCTCTAAATCTTCGTCGAGTGATTTCTCGAATTGTTGTTTTGCTTTTTGTATTGCTTCTTGTATTTCTGTTTTGTTTTGTGCTCCGTGCGCTTCTTTCAGTCTCAGTATGAAGTCATTTAGTCTTTGTACTGCTGTTTTTGCCGCGTCTACTGCTTCGAATGTGAAATTAAGTTTTTGTCTGTAGTGCGTTGATAGTAGTAGGTATCTGACTGCGAGTGGATTGTATCCTTTTGCTATTACGTCTCTTAGTGTGTGGAAGTTTCCTAGTGATTTGCTCATTTTTTTGCCGTCTACGAGCAAGTGTTCAGAATGTAGCCAGTAATTTACAAACTTCTTTCCAGTGCACGCTTCTGTTTGTGCTATTTCGTCTTGGTGGTGTGGGAAGATGTTGTCTACTCCTCCTGTGTGTATGTCTAGTGTTTCGAACTTGTCTGGTTCGAATTTTCCTGTTTTGAATGCATCGGTCAAGTGTTTTGCGCTCATTGCGCTGCATTCTATGTGCCATCCTGGTCTTCCTTTTCCTATGTCTGTTTCCCAGTAGACGTCTCCGTCTTTTTCGTCCCAGAACTTCCATAGTGCAAAGTCTGCTACGTTTTCTTTTTCGTATTCGTCTGCTTTTACTCTGCCTGATGCGCCTGCTTGTAATTGTGCAAGGTCTATGTGTGCGAGTTCTCCGTATTCTGGGAACTTGGATATTGAAAAATAGATGCCGTCTTCTGTTTTGTATGCTATTCCTTTTGCAAGGAGCACTTTTATCATCGCAACCATCTCGTTTATGTGTTCTGTTGCTTTGGGATAAACTTCTGCAGGTTCTATATTTAGCGTTTTTACGTCTTCAAAGAATGCGTTTGTGTATTTTTCTGTGAACTGTTTTAATGGAAGTTTTTCTTTTTGTGAATTTCTTATTGTTTTGTCATCTATGTCTGTCAGGTTCATTACTTGTTTTACTTGGTAGCTTTTGTACTTGAGCCATCTTCTGAGCAGGTCTTCAAAAATGTATGTTCTGAAGTTTCCTATGTGCGCAAAATCGTATACTGTTGGCCCGCAAGTGTACATTCTGACTGTTTTGCCTATCGGCTTGAATTCTTCTTTCTTTCTTGTGAGCGTGTTGTGGAATTTCATTGTATTGTTCTGCTATTTGACGCTTTATATAGTTTGCGAGAAAAATGACCGCCCAGCCCTTTCGGGCCGGGCAATCGTGGACGACTCAACGTTATCTGCAGGATTGCTTATTTTTTTCTGAACGTGACTCTTTGGAATACTGGTGTTAGTGCTTTTGCTAGTCTTTGGAGTGAGTGCCTTCTTGTTAGCATGTATACTCCTGATGCTAGTAATGCCATTGCTAGTATGTATCCAAGCAGTATTAGTATGTCTGGCAGTAGTGATGATAGTGACGCATCGAATAATATTGTTCTTCTTATCAGTGAGCTTCCTAAAACGTATGGGTTGAAGCTTGCAATGTATGCGAATGCTTCTGGCATGCTTTCTATTGGTATGATTACATCGCTGATGAATAGGAATACTGCTCCAAGGCTGACTCCTGCTAGTGTTGCGGCTTCTTCTGTGTTGAAGATGTAGCCTATTGCCATTCCCATTAGGATGAATAATGAGTTTATGATTATTAGAAGCAGCATTGCTTCTGGCATGTTTGTTATGATTTGGGCTGAGAAGAATACGCTTGCTATTGCTAGGATTATTACGACTTGGAGGAAGAGTAGTATTGATGCTGTGATGAAGTTTGCTGCTATATAGCTGGAGTCTTTTACTGGTGTCATATATGTTCTGAAGACTGCAGGGCTGTGCTTGTCAAGGAGTATTAGTGTTGGTGTTATTAGCAGTGCTGTGAACATTATTACAAGGACTATCAAAACAGGGAATAGGTAGCTTAAATATGTTTTTTCTTGGACTATTGGTTTGATGTTTGTGACTATGGGTTGTGTTATTCCTTCTGGGTCTTTTATTTCAATGGATGCGATTTTGTTGTCTATATCGTCGAATGCTTTTTGTACGTCTAGAATGCTTAGCAGGCTTTTGTCTAGCAGGTCATTTATTGCTTGTAGTACTCTTACGCTCATTTCTCTGCTGGTATCTGCTTGTTTGAGCGTGTTTTTCGTGTCTGCTATTGCCTGTGTTATTATTCCTATTTGTGTGTCGAAATTTGTGAAGGATGTTTTTGTCAGTTCTTTTGTTTCTGTCATGTCTGATTTTAATTTGTTCATTTCATCTACAGTGGCTGCAAGGCTTAATTTTAGTTTGTCTTTTAATTCAGAGTCGATGGTTGATGATTGTATTATTCCGCTTGCAGTGCTGATGAAAGATGATGATTTGCTTACTCCTTTTTCTGCTACTGACAGTACGCTGTCCATCCATTGTTTGAGCTGAGTTTTCGAGCTTACCAGTTCCTCTATTTTGAATTGTTCCTCGTTTACGTCAAGATTTATGCTGTTTAGCTCTGTTATCAGTTCCTGGGTGTTTTGTCTTGTCAGCTCGTTTTGTGTTGTCATCCTGACCATTATTTCTCTTTCTTCTTCTATTCTTTTGTGCGTGTAGTCGAGCGTATCGAGTATTGTTTTTGTGAAGTTGTGTCCTGCCTGGAGTGATTTTTCTCCTACTTCTTTTGTCATTGTCTGCATTATTGTCCAGACAAGGTTGATTCGTGAGTAGTCTACGTAGAATGTGATTTGGTTTTTTGTTGGTACTCCTATTGTGAAGTTTTCATCGAAAATCATGCAGGTGTTTACTCCTGCGTCTTTTATTGCGTCTATGCATTCTTGTTTTTTGTTGTACTCTATTACTTTGAATTGGTCTCTTAATTGTTCAAGCAGTGAATTGACTGTTGTGTCTTGGTGGGGTATGTATGTTCCTATTTTTACTGCGTACATGTTGCTGTTGTCAAATGCCAGTCCTGCGAGAAAGATTACCAGTAATGGTCCTAGTATTACTACGAGTGAGCCTGCTCTTGCTCTGATGAGGTTTTTTATGTTTTTCTTTACAAGTTCTATGATATCGCTCATCTTTTGACCACCGATTCAAATACTCGTCCTAGTGTTGGTTTTGCTACGTGGAGGCTTTGTATGTCTCTTTGCTGTTCAAGGTATGTTGCTATTACTGGCAGGATGCTTCCTGGATTTGGTGTTTCTATTACTAATTCTCCTTCTTTTTGGCTTACTTTTGCGAATTGTCTTTTTCTTTTTTGGAGTTCTGCTAGTATTTTGTCATATTTTTGTGATGTTGTTTCAAGTGTGATTTCATAGTTTTTGGAATAAATATCTCTTAATTCTTGTGCGGTTCCCAACTCGGCGATTTTTTTGCTTTGTATTATTGCTATTCTTGAGCAGAGGAGTTCTATTTCTGCAAGGAAGTGTGATGCTAGGAGTATTGTTGTTCCTTTTGCGTTGATTTGTCTGATTAGTTCCCATAGTTGTTTTCTGAGTATTGGGTCTAGGTCTGCTGTTGGTTCGTCAAGGATTAGTATTCTTGGGTCTGGGAGGAGTGCGCAGGCTATGTCTAGTCTTTTTTGCATTCCTCCTGAGAGGTTTGTTGCTGGCACGTCTTTTGCTTCTTTTAGTCCTACTAGTTCTATGAGCGCGTTGCATCTTCTTGTGAGGTCTGGTTCTGGGATGTGGTATAGTTTTGCGAAGTGTTCGAGGTTTTCTCTTACTGATAATCTGTTGTAGAAGCTTGGTGTTTGTGTTGAGAATCCTATGAATCTTTTGATGAGATTTGGGTTTTTGAGTATGCTTTGTATGCTTCCGTCTGGGAGTGATAGTAATACGTCTCCTTGGTCTGGTCTTAGGAATCCTACCATTAGGTTCAGAAGTGTTGTTTTTCCTGCTCCGCTGGTGCCTATTATTCCGAATATTTCTCCTGTTTTGATATCCAGGTCTATTGCGTCCAGTACGAGGTTTTCTTCAAAGCTTTTTGATACGCCTCTTACTCTTATTATTACGTTTTGTTCAAGTTTTTTGTAGGTCTTTTCTAGGTACTCGTTTACTTTGGTTGCTGGCCATCCGGCTTTTAGAAGTAGTTGTTGGACTTCTTCGCGGGTTTTTCCGCTTTCTGCTGTTTTACGTATATGTTCTGCCAGTGCGTCGTCCATATGGATTTTTAGCAGTTATGTTTTTAAAAAGGAGTGCAACTATTCTGGAGTGGGAACCGCATAAATGTCTGATTTTGATTGCCTATTCTGGATACCAATAATCTTTTTATATTGCAGATATTGTTTTTGTATTTATGACTGCTTGTGAATTGTGCGGTAAGGATACTCAGTTGTTTGTTGCTATTGTGGAAGGTTCTAAGCTTAATGTTTGTTCTAATTGTGGAAGGTTTGGTAAGGTTTTGAGAAAGCCTCCTGTTGTGGTTCAAAAAAAAGCTTCTGAGGCTAAGATAGTGCCTGTTGAGGTTGTTGTTACTGATTATGCTTTGCTTATCAGGACTGCGCGTGAAAAGTCGGGTTTGACTCAGAAGGATTTTGCTGGTTCTTTGAATGAGAAGGAGAGTATTATTCAGAAGATTGAGAACGGTCTTTTTGTTCCTCCGATTGCTATGGCTCGGAAGCTTGAGAAGTTGTTGAAGATCAAGCTTGTTGAGGTTGAGCAGGAAGGCGAGGTTTCTAAGGAGAAGCGCGCTTCTGGTCCTTTGACTATTGGGGATTTATTGAATGTTAAGAAGTAACCGCGAGGGGTCTAAGGGGAGATGGCGGTTGAATCTCCCCTGGAATAATTGCGAAGCCTAATTTTTTGTCCAAACCCTATACCAGCACCTGCCTGATTGTTTGTCGAATGTTCTGTTAAAGTTTTTATCGAGTTCTGTTATTAATAGTTGTTCTGTTTGGCAGTTTTCTTCTGGCGGGCATATTATGCCTCCTCCGCAGTTGTCCAGCATTACTGCTCCTATTTTTTCGTGGTTTTTTTGCAGGTATTGTGTGAAGTCTTTTGATAGTCCTTCGTTGTATATGGGATAATAGATTTTTTCGAGTTTTGCGTCTGTGTATGCTGCTACTGCAGGATTTGATATCCAGAGTTCTCCTTTTATTTCATGGTTTTTGGGGTAGCTGTAGTATTCTTCAAGATTTTTATCTGGTTGTTGTGGTTCGTTTTCATAGTAATATTTTATGCAGGTTGTTAGCATCCATATGCTTAGAATTATTGCGAATATTGTGAATGCTTGTTTTTTATTTATTTTTAGCAGATTGTACGCATATACTGTGCCGAGTGCTGTTAGCATTGCGATGAATGGTATTAGTAATGTTAGATACCTGTAATCTCTGCAGTGTAATTGCATCAGGTATATTGCTGGGATTGCTGTGCTTAGTACAAATATGGTGTATTTTTTGTTCCATTGTTTTTGTAGAGCGAATATTCCCAGTATGGCCATGAAAAGTAGTTTTGTTTCTGAAAATACTAGCCACCAGCTGTATTGCCACCAGGGTTTGTATCTTAGCACATTGCATCCGAGTGCTCTTGATATTGCGTCTTGTGCTGCCAGGAATGTTGCTAGTGGGCTTCCGTATGTTATCCAGCTCCAGATGAAGTATGGTGTTGTTATTATTGCGAATCCTGCTGCTGCCATTATGCTTTCTTTCCATTTTTTTGATAATAAGAGGGGTATTATTATTATCAGTACAAACATTCCTGTGTAGAATTTTGTGAGGAATGCCAGTCCTGTTGCTATTCCTGCCAGGGTGTATTTTTGTTTTGTGTAGAGTAATAATGCCAGCAGGATTAAGAACGTGCTTGGAATTTCTGTGTATTGGTGGAAGCTCAAGTAAAAAAATATTGGCGATAATGCAACTATTAGTGATGCTAGTATTGCTGTTTTTTCTTCAAACCAGTTTTTTGTTAGTTTGTATGTGAGGTATACTGTTCCAACCATCAGTATTATTTCAAGCAGTCTGCCAAACAGTGCGGGATCTAATCCTATTTTCCAGAACATGCCGAGCATGATTGGCAATAGTGGGGGCCTGATATTTTCCCACAGGCCATTTTCGCCTGCGCTGTAGATGTATTTTCCCATTCCTATGTACACGCCCGAGTCCCACCATATTTCGTGCCATCCGAATGCGAAGATTAATCTGATTGTTATTGTTAATAGAATTATTATCAGTAGCGGATAGTTTACTTTCATTTTAGTATTGGGTTTGGATCGTTGAACGTTGTTTGGCTGTATTCTTCGAGTATTTTTTGTCCGTATGGGTAGCTTGCGCTGTGGAAGAGTATTGCTTTTCTTGATATATCCTCGTCAAGCCATTTTTTTACCGAATTGTAATCATCGCTGTTGAATACTCTTGTTGCGAGTATGTTTGCGTTGATTTCTCTTGCTTTTTGTGCGGCTTGCTCCATTTGTCCGAAATCGTTTATTGTGAAATAGGTTACATCTAGTGGTATTGCTTTTGTTAGTGTTTCAAAGTATGAGGTTGGTGTTTGGTAATACCATATTGCGTATGTGTCGTTTGTGGAGTTGATTGCCAGTATTTTATCGTTTGTTGTTATTCTCATTGGTTTGTTTCCGATGATTGCTTTGTCGTCTTTTATTGTTATTGGTGGACTTCCCACAATTGACAGGTTGTGTCCGATTGCCAGGTTTACGTATTTGTCCGTGTAGCATATTACTGATATGCCTTTGCTGCTGAGGTATTCTGCTGCTTGGATTTTTGCTGGATGGTCGCAGCAGCCTATGACTGCGTTTGCTTTTTGTCTTATTGCCTGTTCAACAAGCATGTTTACTCCGTGCGTGTCTATTATGACTGCCAAATCTCTTCTTAGGAATCTTGTTGTCGGATAGCTTATTTTGTCTATTGGCACCTCGAATCTGAATACGCCTTTTTCGTCTGGTGCATACCATTTTTGTCCGTTTCTTGCTACGAGTGTTCCTACTGCTGGAATGTGTGTGAGATTTATTGTTTTGAGTTCTTGTATTCTTGCTCCTTCGTGCCATCCTATTTCAGGTAGCAGTTCTGTTTGGTTGTACGTTGACCTTTCTGAGAATGTCGTGAGCAGTTTTGGTCCGTATGGGTTTGCGATTTGCCCGCTTAGCCAGTCTCTGTATACTCTGTCTTCTTGGGATATTATTTTGCTTGAGGAATTAAGCGTGATTGTTGTTTTTCCTATTATTGCTGTTGTCGCATTTGTTGTTGTTAGATTTGGAGTTATTGTTGTTTCGAGTATGTTTTGTTCGAATTTTATTTTTAGTCTTCCTTTTGCGAGTTTTTCGAGGAGGTCTGCGCGCCATTTGTTGCCTGCCAGGCGCCATTCTTTTGCTGCTATGTTGAGGAATGCTTCTCTATTTCTTCCGCACCCGAGTGATGCGCTTGTTTCATAAACAAGTGCTAATTCTTCATGGTTTGTGCTGTTTATTTTGTCGTAATATGCGAGGCTTTCGCAGATTTGCGTTTCGTTGTCTGTAAGTCTTCCTATTACAAGTTTGGCGTCTGCTTTTGCGAAATTATCTCCTTCTATTTTCTCGAGCTGCTCAACTAGCAGGGTCATGTTTGTTCCTGCTGCTTTGGTGGTGATTGTGAAATCTATGTTTTGTGCGTACGGGTCTGCTCTTTTGAAGACTTTTTGTATGCTCGCGTTTATTTCTCCAGTATACAGGAGTCCTTCGTACTTTGTGCCGTCTATTACTAGTGTTGGCGCATCTGTTACATTATAGTTAAGTGTGAGAAGGCTTACTAATGGTTCGTCTTTGTAGTCTTTGTCTATATTAAGGACTACTAATTGCTGGTCATACTCTTCGCTTAAATCCTGCAGTATGAATCCTTGTCTTTCGCTTGCATCGTCTTCTATTTTGTAGAAAAATATTATTGGCAGGTATGGCTTGTCGCATTCCTTGTTCAGTTTTTCTATTAGCGCTAAAAATCTGAATTCAAGAAGGAAGTATTTTCTTTTCAGGTAGTCATAGTCTTTTTGTCTGAAAAAGCTGAATTTTGAGTAACTGCCGAGGTCTTCGCCTACCTTTCTTACCTCTTTTTTTAAATCTGATATTCTTGCAACCATTACTTCGCAGGTGTCTCCTCCGAATGTTTCTGTGAATAGTCTTTCAACCCTGTATGCTTCGCTGTCTATCTCGTGAGTCATTATTACTTCTTCTATTATGGATATTCTGAATGTGTCAAAGTAGTGGTTTAGAAGTATTCCTGTTGCGAATATTAGAATGGTTAATAGTAGGCTTCTCAGGAGTATTTTTGTTTTTTCATTCATGGAGAAGTGGGATTATTTTTTCTTTGCTTACTGGTCCCTGCAGCGTGTTTTCAAAATTGATTACTATCGTTGGTGTGTTTGTTATTCCGTAATAATCTTCTAAAAATTCAAGTTCTTTGGAATACTGGTATTCGACCGCGAATATGTGTAGTGAATATTGTTCTGCTAGTTCATCAAGTATTTTTCCCTGTTGTTCGCTTGAGGAGTCGCTTTGTTTGAAATAGAATAATATGACGTTTGTCCTGCTTTTGCAGTCTTTCTGCAGTTTTTTCTCGAGAACGTATGTGCGTATTTGTGTTAGATGATATTTTCTTTTTAGCAGGTTGTAATCTTCGCTTCCTAGTTTTTCTTTTGCATCTGGTGTTCCCAGTACTTTTCCCAGTTTCCATAACTCTTCGCTTAGTGAGCTTAGTCTTTTTTCTGCCAATGCGCAGTTTGTTTCAAAGCTTTCGAACAGTTCTTGTTCTACTATGAAGCTTTCAGTGTCTAGTTCTGATTGTCTTAGTGTTTTAGACATTTCTGCTGCTTGTGATTTCCAGGTGTTTCCCACTATTACTCCTATGGAGAACACTATGCAAACCAGAAGAATTGTTGTTAGTAATACTTGTTTCATGTTACATTCCACACTCCTATGTTTGAGCTTGTATTCAATTTTTTAAACGTTTCGCTGTTTTCGACGAGAAAGTCCAAACCTTGTAGTTCTCTCTCCCATTCGAGTCCTTTTTTCATTTCAGGGGTGATTAGTATGTGTGTTATGTCGTATTTTTTGAGCAGTACGTTTGTTTTCTCTATTTCTGCGGACTTGAACATCGTCATCACATCCCATATTCTTTCCTGTGCATCTGGTGTTTTTTGCCATAATGGGTCCATCACTGCGGTATGTCCTGCAATTTCGACCCAGAATCCGTAGTCTTGGTGTGTTAATACTGTTCCTGGCGGGAATTCCAGTGCTTTGAAGAATGCGGGTGTTGGTTCCATTTCTGACAGGTTGACCGCGTGTGAGATGCTGCTGAACAATAGTCCGCAGAATAATACTAGTAGTGCTGCTTCTCTTAAAAATTTGAGTTTCCATTTTCTTTCTGAGAGTTTTGCGAGTGCGATTCCTGCCAGTGCTGATATCAGTATGTTCGCAAACACCAGTGTTTCTGGTAAAAAGAAGCTGGTTGCCAGAAATATGAGTGCTGTTGCGTACGCACCGTAATATGTTTTTTTATATTGCCATACGAGTATTGCTCCTACTATTGCCAGTAATACTGCGAATATGCTGAAACCATTTATTCCGCCTAAATCGCTGAGATACTGTATTATTCCTCGTTGTGCTTCTATTTTTGGCGGGTAGTACCTTATTGCAAATGCGAATATGCTTGGTATCATCGCGAGAATTATTCTTTTTGTGTTGTTTTGGGTGAGATAAAGTATTATGAGTAAGGCTATTGTTGAGATTGTGTATCCTATTCCTGAGAGTGATGCTATAAATAATATTCCTGTTCCTGCTGGCCACGCTCTTGTTTTTAGAAGCCACGCTCCTCCTAATATTAAGGTTAATACGAACGCGTTTGGTGTTCCTATCGTCGCTGATGCTATTAGTGGTGGGGATAATGCATAAGCAAGCAGTATCCATTCTTGTGTTTGTTCTGGTATTTTGAGGGTTTTTAGCAGGAGTCCGAAGAATATGAAGCTTGTTAGTGCAAATAAAGCGGGGAGCAGATTGAATGCTAATGGTCCCAGCAATCTGTATCCTATTGCCAGCGCAAGATGGTAGGGTTCTAGTACGTATGGTCTTCCGTTTTGTATTGCATCGTCAGTATTCGGTATTCCATCAATTATCTTTGTGGACATTCTTGCATGATAGTATGCTTCTGTTCCAATGAGTGTTGGGTTTTTATGCGCAAATCTCAGTTGGATAGGGAGTACTATCATGATTATTGCTAGTATGAATATCGCTATGAAGTGTTTTTTCATGACACCACCTTTACTTCGCAGGCAAGGTCTTTTTCATAGACTTGTATGTTTGTTGAGCGTATTCTTTTGAAGCATTTGCTGTCTGAGAATTTTATGTCATCCATTTCTGGCGGGACTATTATATAAGTTGCTGAATACTTGTCGAATAGTTCTACGGCTTCTGTTTCAAATGCTGTTTTGTATAGTCTCGCTACGTCTTCGTATCGTTCATTTATTTGTGGTATTAGCAGGAAATGTTCATCTATTACATTTTTTCTTTTGGCTATTTGAGTTATGTAGTTTCCATAATGCGGTGGTGCTATTATCGTGGCATTTACTGGTATTTCATTGTTCAGGCTTGCCAGCGTTTCATACTCTTCCTCTGTTATTGTTTGTTTAATTTCTGCTTTTGTGTCTGCAAGGGCAGGGTATGCTACGGTTGTTAATGCTGAGAATAATATTACTGCTGTCAGTATTCCTGCGAATTTTGATATTTTTGTTTCCTGGAAGAATTTTGTGATGAGTTCTGTTCTTTGCGCGAATAATAGTGTGAGTGTTATGCCAAGTAGTGTGAATCCTATTGTTGAATTTATGAGTTTGAACCAGAACATTATGATTGATACTATGCATATGCTGAATAATAGTTGTATTTCTCTTGTTGGTTTTTTGAATGCGGTTTTGTAGAGTGCATATGTTCCTCCTGTTAGAGGTGCTAGTCCTATGCTCCATATTGCTCCCCAGATTGTTATATTTGTGTAAAAGGTTGATAGTATTTCTTGTGGTATGTTTTGCCAGATGACTGCTGCTCCGTGGAATAGTATTGGTTTTTTGTAGAGGATGAATTGCGCCCAGAGTGTGAAAAATATGGAAAACAGTCCTAATTCATATTCTGCTGTTGTTGGTTTTTGTTTTTCAAGGGTTGTTAGTGCGATGTAGACGCTTAGGGATAGGACGAAAATTATTGATAATGGGTGCAGAAATGAGAATATTAGTAGTGTTATCAGGAAGATTATTATCCATTTTCTTTGCGGGACTTGCAGCCAGGCGTACGCTAGGAAGAAGAAGATAGGTATTGCTAATGTTAGTGGTGTTATCTGGTTGAATGTTTTTGAGAAGAACTCTGGCACTGCTGATGTAAATAGTGCTGTGAAGAGTGCTATCCAGTATTTTTGCGTTAGTTTGTATGCTATGAGGTATGCTGGTATGACTAACAATGTTGCGAATATGTTTGGTATTATTTTTAGGGCTAATGGCAGAGGCATTAGTAGTGAGAACATTGCGAGAATTGCATCAAATAATGGGCTCATTACTATGGTTCTTCCGCTGTATCCTAGTTCGTCGTGCCATAGTAGTTTTCCTTCACGTATGTTTTCTATTGCTCTTAGGTGCAGGTATGAAGTATCTGAGCTGAAATAGGGTGTTTGGAATGCCGCGTAGAGGCGTATTGATAGGATTAGCAAGAAGACTAATGCCACCCCTATCCACCATTTACCCATATTTATAAAGCTGAAAGGGAGGCTTTATAAAGGTTTTTGACATTTCTCGTCATAGGAGGGGGTATGATTACAAAGAGGGTATCTGCGGGAGTTGAGTTTCTTGATGAGTTTCTGGAAGGCGGTTATGAGGTAGATGCTATTTCAACTATTTATGGTCCTGCAGGTTCTGGCAAGACTAATTTGGCTTTGCTTGCTTCTGTTGAGGTTGCTAAGTCTGGGAAGAAGGTCATTTTCATTGATACTGAGGGTGGTTTTAGTGTTGCTCGTTTGAAACAGATTTTGCCTGAGTATAAGAAGTTGCTTGACCGTTTTGTTTTTTTGCGTCCTATGTCTTTTGCTGAGCAGAAGCAGTCTGTTGAGCGGTTGAAGGATTTGGTTAACAACAAGATTGGCTTGATTGTTGTTGATACGATGACTATGCTTTATCGTTTGCAGCGCAGTTTCAGGGAGGATGATAATTTTAATCATGATTTGAGCTTGCAGATGGTTTGGCTTAATGAGATTGCCCGTAAGTATAATATTCCTATTTTGTTGACTTCTCAGGTTTATTCTTCTATGGACACTGGCAGGGTTAAGATTGTTGGCGGGGACATTTTGCTTTATGCTAGCAAGTGCTTGTTGGAGCTTGAGCCTTTGCAGAATGGTAAGCGAAAGCTTGTTTTGCGCAAGCACAGAAGTATTGCTGGCGAAAAGGAAACGGTGTTTACGATTGTTGAAAAGGGTATTCAGCAGGTCGAATAATCTGATTGCAATTTAAAAAAAATAGAAAAAAATTATTCTTCTGTGAACTCGTCTACTGAGAATGGCGGTTCTTCTGTTGTAAGTTGTCCTCTTATCCTGAGGTATTCTCTTGCAAGGATGTAGAACAGCAGTCCCAGTGATTTTTTTCCTTTGTTGTTGCAAGGGACTACTAAGTCTATTTCGTTGCTTTGGTTGTTTGTGTCGCATAATGCTATCACAGGTATTCCAATTTGGATTGCGTCTTTGATTGCGTTTCTGTCCGGCCAGCTGTCTGTTACCATTATGCATTTGACTTCGATGAACGTGTCGAGTTTCGGGTTTGTCAGGATTCCTGGCGGGTATCTGCCCGCGAATACTTTGATTCCTGTGTGTTTGCCGAAGGCTTTGACTGCTTTCCAGCCGTTTTCTCTTCTGCTGCAGAGGAGTATGTCTTGTGGTGCGTATTGTGAGAGCAGGTTTGCTGCCTGTCTTATTCTTTCATCTATTTTTTGCAGGTTTAGCACGCTTAATCCATCAGGTCTTGTTTTGTATATGAATGGGTCCATGTATTTTGTTCTGAATTTTGTTCCTATGTGTATTCCTGATTTCAGATACTGGTCTTGCGGTACTAAAAATGCTCCTTCTGTTGTCATGTTAGTTCTCCGGTGTTTTTTATTGCCGTCACACCGATTTTGTTCATCCCAAAGCAGGGCTGAACTCTTGGCAATATATTCGTCGTCGAAGAAGGGGGTTTATAAATATTGTTATTCTGTGTGTTTTTCAAGGTCTTCGTAAAGTTGTAATAATGCTTCCATTAATTTTGGGTTCATTGTTCTTTTTTTTGCTTTATCAATTTCACCAAGGCATGGCGTGAATAATTCTATTTCCGTTCTTGTTATGACTCTGTTTGCCTCTGCTGATAAACGCTCTCTTGGATAGATATGGAGTGCTAGCGGGAATACTCTGTATCCTGTTGGAATTGTTACTGACTGTTCTTTCCACTCTTTCTGTACTGCGTATATGTAATCTAAGGTTACTGCATCTTGTTCTTGTTGTTGGTATGACGCGCTTAAGAATGAGGCAAATCTTTTTATGTCTTTTGGCGTGAATATTGTTCCTGTCAGCGTGTCTATTGCGAATACTTGGTGGCATTGTATCATTCCAGGAACAGAATAAAATCTTCCCATAGTCAATTGTTCCATTTCTATTCCTTCTTGGAAGTTGCCTTTCAGTATGTACAGGTTTTTTTGTATTTTTTCTTCTTCTGTAAGGTCATATCCTCTTGCGGCGCGTTCCTCTGGCATACCTAGTTTTGTTTCTAAGAGTTTGTTTATGTTATCGATAATTCCTAGGGCCATTACTGCTTTTACTGTCCTGTTGCTGTATTTTGCCTTGTCTGTTGCAGTTTTGGCTTCTATCATTTTTCTTGTGTAGATTTCTAAGAATTCCTGTAATGTGTAATATTGGGACATGGTCGATGTTTGTAATATTACATATATTTCAATGGTTGCGTGCTTGCTGATGATGTTTGCTATCAATTTTTTTTCTTCTGCAGATAATGATTCTTCCTGTATTTCAGCTATGCTTGACAATGCTGTTTTCAGTTGTATTAGTTGTGCTAGAATTTTTGTGTATTCTGGGTTTTGATTTGCCAGGTTTGCTATTGTTGTTGTGAATGCTGATATGCTGATGAAGTATTTGTTGATTTTGAACAGGAAGGTGTGTTCGCTGCATCTTCCTATGCAGTTTTCTCTGACTTGTTCTGTGTATACAACCATTATTGGTTATTAATTTCTTTTTGCTTTTAAACTTTGCTTGCTTCGTACCTTGCAACGTCAGTATACACTGGTCCTTCTGTTTCAAGTTTGCTTTCGATTAGTTTGAATTCTTTGACTTCAAAGCTTGCTGGTTCTACTTTTAGTTTCTTGATTTTTTCCGCAAATTTTTTGTCTGAGGATTTGACTCTTGCTAGCGTGATGTGTGGTTTGAAGTCTTTTTCTTTTTCCCCGCCTAGTGCTTCTTCTATTTTGTTCTGTAGTTCGCAGATTGTATCGCTTGGTTCTATTCCTACCCATACTACTCTGATGAGGTTTTCGTTTGGGAAGACTCCTGTTCCGTTCAAGTGTGCTTTGAATGGCTTGAATTGTACTGTTGCGAGTTTTTGCTTGATTTCTTCTGCTTTTGCAGGTGTGACTTCTCCTAAGAATTTTAGTGTTAAATGGAAGCTTTTTGTTAGTGTTAGTTTTGCTTCTGTTAGCTGTTTTTGTGCTGCGAGAATGCTTTCTTTTGCTTTTGATACGTCAAATGCTATGAATAGTCTCATGTCAAAAATCACCTAAGATGGTTGAATAATAATCTTTGTGATTTTTGAGCATGACTTGAGCAACCGCGTTGCCAAGTTCGTCGGAAATCAGCAGATTTCCGAGACTCGGAAATTGCTTGCCATTTCTGCATAATGAAATTCGAGAATGTATAGAAGCAATTTCCGACATAAATAAAAAAAAAGTATAAGAAAGATAAAAACTTTATTGTTCGTCGGACTTTTCTTCAGATTCTTCAGAGCTTTCTTCGCCGAAGCTTTCTGAGTCTTCTGACGATTCTGCAGGTGCTTCTTCTGCTGGTGCTTCCTCTGCGGGTGCCTCAGCTTGTTCTCCTGCAGGTGCTTCTGCTGGTGCAGAACCTGGTACGCAGACTTCTGCAAATCCTACTTTTCGTAACACTTTTGTTACGCGGATGTGTACCTGTTGTCCTTCTTTTACGCCTGGAATAAACAGCACAAAGCCGTTCTTCTTGGCTATTCCGTCGCCTTTTTCGCCGACGGCTTCTATGGTCACGTCAATTTCTTCGCCTACTTTTACTGGGGGCGTCATTCCCATGCCTCCTCCTCTTGGTCGGAAGCCTCCCCTTCTATTTTCTCCGTACATACCTTATTCACCTACCTAAGTATAGTATGCAGAACTAGCTACATACAGGTTGTTTTCCATCTGTTGCGTATTTAAACTTTGTGTATAAAAAGAAAAAAATTAAGCATCCTTGATGCCTTCGTCTGTTAGCATGAATATTGCTTCTGCTTCTGGCATGTTTGGAGCGTCTACCATTTTGGCTACTCTTGTTCCTTTTTTGCCTCGGCGTAGGTATAATCTATATGTTGAATTGTGTGCTACTATGTGTCCGCCTATTGCTTCTGTTGGGTCTCCGAAGAACTGGTCTGGTTTTGACATTACTTGGTTTGTTACGTAGACTGCCACGTTGTGTTTGTCTGCTATTTTCATTAGTGCGTGCATGTGTTTGTTGATTCTTTGTTGTCTGTCTGCCAGTGTTCCTCTGCCTATGAACTCTGCCCTGAAGTGTGATGTCAGGCTGTCTATTACTATTAGTTTGACGTTGTTTCCTTGTTTTATCAGGTCTTCTATTTTTTCTGCCAGTAGCATTTGGTGGTCTGAGTTGAATGCTTTTGCTATTTTGATGTTTTTGAGTGCTTCTTGCGGGTCCATTCCCAGTCCTTTGGCTATTTGCACAACTCTTTCTGGTCTGAATGTTCCTTCTGTGTCTATGTAGACTGCTGTTCCTCCTGCTCCTCCTTTTTCTCGCGGCAGTTGTACTCGGACTGATAGTGCGTGTGCGATTTGTGATTTTCCTGAGCCGTATTGCCCGTAGGCTTCTGTTATCGCGCTTGTTTCAAATCCTCCGCCCATTAGTTTGTCGAGTTCTGCGCTTCCTGAAGTTATTTTTAGGAGCTGTTCCCTTTTTTTCAGGATTTCCTCGCCTGATGTGAATTCCATTTCCAGGTTGGCTCTTGCTATTGATATGATTTTTTTGGCTGTTGGTTCTGACATTTCTGTTGCGCCCACTATTTCTCCTGGCGTGGCTACTGCTATGCTCATTAAATCGTGGAATCCTGCTGCTGCAAGTTTTTCAATAGAAGCTGGTCCTACTCCTGGAAGGTCTTGTACGCTCGTGATTTTCTTTTTTGTTTCTTCCATGTCTGGTTTTTTTGTTACTTCAACTAATCCTTCTGATGTTTCTATTTGTATTGTTTGTTCTTCTTCTATATATTTTTTGTTTGTCATTTGTATCACCTTTTTCGTTTTTGATTATGAATATGAAAAATTCCCGCAGTTTGGCTGCGGGGGGGTTGTAATTTCGTCTTTTTTTCGTTTCAAACGATCACCTCGGTTTTTGTTGGTTCATCGTGTCCGTTTAGCACTAGGTATCTGTATGCTTCTTCTATTACGAGTGCTGCTTTTGGCAGGTCGTTTAGCCGCATGGAATTCGTGCTTTGCCATTGGCCTGTTTTGTCTGTGTACCTTCTTTGCAGGCTTACTGTTTTTGTCTCGTATGTTTTGCCCTCTTTGTCTGTTCGGACGTTTTTCCACACAGTTGCGCTTATTGCGCCTGTGCTGAACTTTTTTTCTGGTTGGTTTTTTTCTTCCATTTTTTTCACCCTCGGTTCTTCCGTTTGGTGCTCGCCTGTTTACTTTAAGAACAAGTTTGGTTTAAATAGGCCACGCGGGTGGTTGTCCAGTGTCCAGTGGGTTTTTTATATAGGAAATGCTCTTTTTTGTAGTATATGGGAGATAAGCGTCCGAAGGTTGTGGTTTCTGGCTTGATAGAGCGTGATGGTAAGGTTTTGTTAGTTAAGGAGATTCTTGAAAATGGGGAGCATTGGATTGTTCCTGGTGGTAAGGTCGAGTTTGGTGAGAGTCTTGTTGATGCTGTGAAAAGGGAGATCAAGGAAGAAACTAATTTGGATATTGAGGTTTTGAGATTGTTTGATTTTAAGGAGCATGTTAATTTGAAGTATGATTATCATACTGTTATTTTCTTTTTTTTGGCAAAGCCTTTGAATGAGAGTATTAAATTGCCTGAGGAGGTTTTGGATGCTAAGTTTTTTTCAAAAGAGGATTTGGAGAATCTTCATTTGGTTGATAGTGCTAAGTGGGTTTTGGATAAGTTTTTTACAAAAAGTGTTTGACTACCAGGAATGCGTCTGCCAGTAATACTCCTCCTAATACCATGAGTTCCATTGCTCCGTCTGTTCTTACGAACCCGCTTATTCTGAAGTTGCTTAATGGATGTAATAGGTTGCATCCTGCTTGTGTTAAACAATCTGATGCGAGGTGTGCTGCGTATCCTATTGCTATTGGAAGTCCTATTGTTTTGAGGTTTGCTGAGTAAAATATGATGTATAACAGTATTACTGCGAATGCGCTGTGGAAGAATCCTCTGTGTTGGAAGAATTTTGGTATCCATCTGGTGATTGGAAGCATTCTGTTTATTTTGCTGTTTTCGTGGTCGACGTCTGGGGCAAGGCTTCCGAGTACTGCTAATGGAACAAACAATAGCCAGTTTGCTCCAAATAATGGGAATGTGAGCATTCCTGCAAGGAATCCGAATGCCATGTGTGTGCGTCCCATCATTTTTGTTCACCTTTCGCCACTTCTATCCATTTGTGTGTTATTTTGAATTTGCATGCGTCTCTGTAGAATTTGAGGTGTTTTGGTTCTATTTGTGCGTATACTGTTTTGGCTCCTTTTTTGAAGCTTTGTTTGCATAGTTCGTTTACTAGTTTTGTTCCTATTTTTTTGCCTCTTTCTTTTTTGTGGACTCTTGTTTCACATATTAGTGCTTCTGTTCTTTTTGTTGGGTTTATGAATCCGATGATGTAGCCGATTACTTTTTTGTCTTCTGCTACGAGAAACATTACGTCTTTGTCTTGTGCTGCTTTTTGTAAATCTTGCTGTGTCCAGTATGGTTTATCTTGCGCCCGTATGTCAAGGCATTTTCTGACATCGCTCTTTTTTGCTTTTCGTATCAGCATGATCGCCTTATCTCTTGTTCATATAAATATCTTTTTAAATAGTTCTTACTTTGTTTTTTTATTATGGATATCAAACTGCCTGAGCATCTTGAGAAAGAGTATAAAGAGATTAGAGCTGAGTTTGTCGGTATTCGGGATGATTGGAAGAAATTCGAGGACGAGATTATTCCTGAAGATCCTGCTTTTGCTAAAAGGATTGTTAAGTTTCTGATTGACGTTATTGATTACGTGTTGAAGAATTTTGATTCGATTGATATTAAAAAGTATCAGGAATTTCTGGTTAATTTTGAATATTATTTCTTTTATGGTCCCGGCGGGGATAATCATAATTATATGGCTTTTGATGAGCGTGTTGACGACGAGTTGGTTAATGAGTTTTGTTGGAATTTGAAAGATAGCAGGATGACTAAGGCAAAATTATTGAAGATTAAGGGTAAGTATTCTAAGGTTTTGGCGGTGCTTTAATTAAACTTATAAATTCAAGCATTATATTTCAGAAAATGGCTTTGCTTAAATCAAAAGGTTTTATTCTCAGGCATTTCAGGATGTCTGACGTAAAGGCTTATTTTAATAGTCAGCAGGATAAACAGGCGAGAATGGGCTTTATGTCCACTCCTAAGAGTTTAGCAGAGGCTAAGAAGGAAGTTAGAGAGGCTATCGCAGAGTATAAGAAGAAAAAGCCTCATTTTGAAAGTTTTGCTATTGAGGTTGATGGCAAGTTTGCAGGATTTATTGCCATACATGACTTGTTTGAGAAATACGTGGAGCACATTGGAAAGCTCAGTTATTGTATTCATCCTGATTTTAGAAACAAAGGTTTGGCTACAAAGGCAGTAAAGGCGATTACTTCTTATGCTTTTAAGAAATACAAGTTGAAAAGATTCTGGGCTTGGTGCAGGACTTACAACAAGGCTTCTGCAAGAGTATTAGAAAAAGCCGGCTTTAAGCTTGAAGGAATTATGAGAAAGAACAAGTTTAAGGACGGCAAATATTTGGATGATATGGTTTGGGCGATAGTGAGATAACAATGAAGTTTGCCATTATTTCCGATATTCATCTTGGTCCTGGGGCGTCGTATAATGGTAAGATTAGAGAAATTACCGAGAATGCTGTTCTTTTTGTTAATGATTTTATTGATAGGATGAATAATGATGTTAAGCCTGCTTTTGTCGTTGTTTTGGGCGATTTGATTAATGAGACTAATTATAATGAAGATGTTAGGAATATTTCTTTGCTTGTTGATTTGTTTAAAAAGTTAGAGTGTCCTGTTCATTTTGTTGCGGGAAATCATGATTTAAAGAAGGTGTCTGAAAATGAGTTGGTTTCTTTGTTCAATTACAAGAAGTTGTTTTATTCTTTTGATTCTGGAAATTTCCATTGCATCGTGCTTTTTTCAAGACGTAATAGAGATAAAGACAATATAACTGTCTTTGATGAGCAGTTGGATTGGTTGAAGAATGAATTGAATATTGATAAGAAATGCATTGTTTTCCTGCATCATAGTCTTGCTGATCAGGATTTGAGGGGTAATCCTTGGTTTGAGGGAAAGCCGGATTTTTGTCTTGTAGCGAATAGGAAAGATGTGAGGAATGTTTTGGAGGCTCGCAATAATGTTGTTGCTGTTTTTAATGGTCATTTGCATTGGGATAGGATGCACGTGCATAATGGTATTCCTCATTTTACTGTTCAGTCTCTTATTGAGAACGAGGATGATAAGGGAGTGCCCAGCAGGGCTTATACAATTGTTGATATTGACAAAACGAAGGTCGTTGTCCAGATCAAAGGTAATTATCCCAAGAAGTTTGAATACTCGTTTTGAATTACTTCCAGTATCCTGCTTCTTTCAAAACTAATTCTACGCTTTCTGCTATTTTGAGTTTCTTGATTTCTTCTATTGTGAAGAATTTTGCTTGGGATATGTCATCGTTGACTTTTATATCAATGTTTTTTGGTTTTGCAAGATAATAGAAGACTATGCTGTGGTAGTTGCCTGGCACGTTTATTAGTTCTTTGTAGCAGATTTGTTTTTTGATGTCTGCGTCTATGTTTGTTTCTTCTTTTAGTTCTCTGACTGCTGCGTCTTGGAGGGTTTCTCCGAATTTGACGCCTCCTCCTGGTATTACCCAGTAGCCGTGATAGTTTTCTTTGTTTCTTTCAGCTAGGAGGAATTTGCCGTCTTTTTCTACTAGTACTGCTGCAGTTATTCTTGGTCGTTGATTTTCCATGAATAAAAAAAGAAAGCCCGTGCTATTTAAAATTTATTCAAAAATCATTGTTTATTCACTTTTGCCAGTTCTTCTTCCACGTTTGCTTTGTGGACCTGATTGGCAATAAATTCTATTCTGTCAAAGAATGTGTTCTTTTTCGCTCTTCCAATGAATTTGAATTGTTCTCCTAATAATTCCGTTTTCAGCGGTTCAAAAGTCTCTGGATTGACGCGATAGGCTACCATTTGTTCTTTTGTTTTGCCGAGTAATCGTTCTGCTTGGTTTCTGAACAGTACTACTCGCATGTTTTCTGTTCCGTCATCTAAGAATACGTTAACAAGGTAGGAATAATCTGGCATTAGTGCTGAGTGTTCGTCGCATACCCATTGTCCTTCTACTTCTTTGAGGCGTGTTCCGCATTGTGGGCAGACTTCGAAGAATTTTGGGTCGAATACTTGCACTATTGTTCCGAGGATTTCTACTTGCTCGTCGCTTTCTGTGAGTTCTTTTAGTGTTTTTCTTGTTGCTGTTTTTACTCCTGGTACTTGTTCTGGCGGGTTTTGTACTATTTTGCTTGATTCATTTAAATGTACTTCTTTGTAGCCCCTTTGGTTTTCTCTTACCATTCCGCCTGTTATCTTGAGTGGTGTTCCTGTGCTTAATTGTTTTAAAACATCTGCTTGGTTTCCCCAGCAGACTATTCTTATGATTCCTGTGTCGTCTCCTACAAGGAAGCTTCCTACTTTTCCTGCTGTGCCGTCTGCTCTTTGGAAGTCTCTTGTTTCGAATATTTGTGTTACTCTGCCTAGTACGTCTGCGTTTCTCATTCCTGGCAGTAAATCCCTGATTTTTCCTCCGCCTTCGAGTAGTTTTACGCCTAGTTCATTTGCGATTATGTGTGCTGCTCCTTCTTTGGAAATCAGGCCTGCTAGTGATTGGCATTTTGCGTCTATTTTCGCTAGTAAGTCTTCTTCAGAAAGTCCTGTCTTTTCTTTGATTCTTGCGAGCATGTCTGGTAGTGGAATTCTTATCATTATGCACCCCTTTTTACTGCAGAACATTCAGTGTTTTTAAAGATTTAGATTGTGGCGCATGCTTGTTTTTTTGTTTCTATTGCTGTTGTTAGTTTTTGTGTTTGCATTGTTATTGTGAAGCTTGGTGCGAACCACATTGTTCCTATGCTGTTTAGTTGTGTTCCTGGTTTTGCTATGAGTTTTTGTACAGGCATTGTTGCTATTGCGTGTATTTTGTTTCCTTCTATGTAGATGTCATAGTTGTTTTCTGGTATTTTTGTGTACGAGCGTTGGTTGAATGCTTTTATGTACGCGTCTAGGTGTTTGTTGAAGGTTTTTCTTATTGTTTCTGATGTTTTTTCGCAGGTTTGTCCTGGGAGTGTTTGTTCTATTTCGTTTATTATGTTGGGTAGTGCGTCTTGTGCTGCTTTTTCCACGTAGTTTATTGTGTCTTCTTTGTCGTATGGTGCTCTTAATAGCATTCCTTGTTGTTCTCCCATTGTTTGTTTTGTGTCTTCTAGTTTTGAGGTCATTCTTGAGTATAATACTGGTACTGAAACTATTACTATGAACAGCATTACTAGGCTGTAATCTATTGCTTTCTTTGAAAAGCGTATTTTCATGCGTATTCCACTCTTGTTTTTAGTTTGAAGTTCATTGCGTTTCCTTTTATTGGCAGGTATGCTTCTTGTTCTACTACTTTTATCGCGTTGTTTAGTATTAGTTTTAGTGCTACTAATGCTGCTGTGGCTGGATATGTCATTCCAAGGTTGAATGGAAGAGTTAGTATTGATGCGTACATTGTCCATTGTGTGACTGTTGCGAGTGTTTCGTGGAGTGTTATTGTTAAAACACAGTCCTTGTCTATTCCTTTTGTTGTGCAGCTTGTGCTGTACCCTCCTGTTGGTATTCCGATGTAGTTATGTGCGTATTTGTCTATGATGTTTTCAACGTCGCCTGAGCTTTTTTGTGCTATTTCTGTTCCGTGATTGTTTATGAGTTGTGAGTAGAATGCTCTGAGTTCTACTTCTGATGCTGTTATTTCTGCTTCTTGTTTTGCGTGGCTGCTTACGTTTTTTTGTACCCAAACGTAGAATACTATTAGTATGAATGCTATTCCGATTATTGCGAACAAGAACTTTAGTCCTCTTAGCTGTGTTGCAGCTTTTTTATGTTGGCTTAACTTCATATTTTTGTGGGTAATATTCTTCTATTATCAGTTGTTTTGTTACTCCGTTTACTTCTACGTTTCTTATTTCTGTGTAGGGCATGTATCTGAATGGCGCTATTGGTTTTGCTATGTCTTGGAATTGTTTTTGGTGTGTTGTTGTTTTTCCGTCGATTGTTACTGTGTACGCCATTAGTTTTTTTGTGTACGTGTTGTTTATTCCTGTTAAATCGCTTGTGTAATCAAATGGTGATGTTCTTCCGGTTACAGTGCTTGTTTCCCATAGTCTTGAGTGTATTTGTCTTGCTTGTACTTGTTCGTCTAATTGTACTGGTTGTACGCTTTGTTCCATGAGTGTTTTTGGCATTATTATTAGTGCCAGTACGACTGCTATTGTGAGTGGGAAGTAGAAGAATGCAAACCAAAATACGTCTTCTGATTGTGCGCGTTTATTCCATTCCATAGTTTTCTATTCCTTTGTATATTTGTTGTGCTAATTGTTTTTCTTGCGCTATTCTGTCAGGTATTTCCAGTGTTACTGCTGGTTTTCCTTTGAGTGTTGTTTTGGGGTCTTGTTTTGGGTAGAGTTCGCTGTTTGTTGGTATTGGTCTTACTGGTATTCTGTATTCTTCTGTTATTCTGTTCAGTATTTCGCATGCTAGTCTTCTGCTTTCTGGTGTGTTGTAGTATGCTTTTGCTGCTTCTTGGTTTGTGCTTGTTAGCGTAATCAGTGCTTCTCCTTGTCCGATGTTTATTTTTGGTTTTCCTGCTCTTAGTGTGTCTGCTAGTTTTTGCGTGTTAGCATCTGGTTGTAGTGAGATTGTTTTGAGTGGTTTTCCTTTTGGGCTGTCGCATAGAAGGAGGTACGGGCTTGGTACTTTGTCTGGTTTTGCTATTCCGTACCTGTTTGCTATTTTGAACATTTTTAGTGGTCCGATTGTTTTGTTTTTGCCTGTTGGGCTGAATTCTCCTCCTGTGAATGCGAGTTCAGGTATTTGTGTGAATAGGAATGTGCTTGTTGCAACTCCTCTTTGTCTTGTGTATACTTGTCCTCCTTCAAATACGAGGTTGTATGCTCCTGCGTCTGTTATCTCTCTTTCTGCGTTGATGTCTTTGCCTAATGCTTGTAGTGCTTGTAAGTCCAGCCCCATTCCTGTGACGTATAATTGTCTTTGGTATGCTTCATTGCTTGCTATTGTTAGTATTGAGTAAATTATGCTTAGGAATACTACTCCAAATCCGAGTGCTGCTACGAAGATTGGTGGGAGTGTTGTTTGGGCTTGGCCTTTCATATTACTTTTTCCACCGTTAGAATGCTTCCTTGGCTTGTGCAGTTGATTGCTATGTTGACTGCGTTTCCTTTTTGTATTGTGAAGTCTTTATATTCACCTGCGCAGAGTTCTTCTCCGCAGCTTCCTGGCTTGCAGGCTTTTTCTGTTTCTATTGTTTTGCAGGTTTCTTTTAGCGTGTCTCCTACTGGATAGTACATGCATAGACACGTTTTTCCTTTGCACTTTGGTACTTGGTATTTTCCTCCAGCAGGG
>Ga0105099_10000326_pt1 | contig 32775 bp, 24 predicted proteins | sample PPLLak3cmMay2015_2_FD_79138 | JGI IMG/M metagenome (GOLD analysis project Ga0105099, IMG submission 79138) | Freshwater sediment microbial communities from Prairie Pothole Lake near Jamestown, North Dakota, USA - PPLs Lake P8 Core (1) Depth... | ecosystem: Environmental > Aquatic > Freshwater >... | reverse complement strand
GTTCAAGGTTTTCAAAAAAGTAAATTCCGTGTCCAAGCCATCCTCCAGCTGCTTTGAATCCATATTCATTAATACTCTGAATGTGTTTTATGTCAGTGACATGAAAAGCTATTAATTCCATCTTCTGGATAATGATTAATACAATAAGAAGTTTTTTTCAAGCATTTTCTTCTTTATAAAATATACTTGCTCAGGTCGGTGTTTTGGACGATATCGGCGACCTTTTCCCGGATGTAGGAACGGTCGATTTTTACCTGGCCGCGTTCCACCTCCGATGCTTCGAACGAGATGTCTTCCATCACTTTCTCCAGAATGGTATGCAACCGGCGGGCGCCGATGTTCTCGGACGAGTTGTTCAACTCCTCGGCCATGAGGGCGATCTCTTCGATCGAATCATCGGTGTAGCGGATGTCCAGCCCTTCGGTGCCGAGCAACGCCTGATATTGTTTGGTCAATGCATTCTGGGGTTCGGTAAGGATGCGGATGAAGTCATGCTTATTGAGAGATTCGAGTTCGACGCGGATGGGGAAACGGCCCTGCAGTTCGGGGATCAGGTCGGAGGGTTTTGTGACATGAAAGGCGCCGGCTCCAATGAAGAGAATATGATCGGTTTTCACCATGCCGTACTTGGTATTGACGGTGGTTCCCTCGATGATCGGCAACAGATCGCGTTGCACCCCCTCGCGGGAAACACTGGGGCCGTGACCGCCCGATTCGCGGCCGGCGATCTTGTCGATCTCGTCGAGGAAAACGATTCCCATTTGCTCGGTCCGTTCGATAGCCACTTTGGCGATCATGTCCATGTCCAACAGCCGGTTCTGCTCCTCCTGGAGCAGGATGTTCTGGGCTTCCGCAATTGTCAGTTTCCGTTTCTTGAACCGTCCCGAGCCCATGATGTTGGGCATCATCTCCGAGATCTGGACGCCGATCTCTTCCATCCCCGAAGAGGAAAAAATCTCGAACGGGGTGATTGAATTGGCTTTTACCTCGATTTCGATGATCCGATCCTGGAGTTTCCCGTCACGGAGCAGTTTTCGGAATTTTTCCCGGCTCTCCTGAAATTTGTCGTTGTCGACATCCTCTTCTCCGGTGTCGGTTTTGCCGGAGCGTGGGGGGGGGAGGAGAAGAGAGAGAATGCGGTCTTCAACGATCTTTTCCGCTTTTTCCCGGTTTTCCTCCATTTTTTCGGCTTTCACCAGGTCGACAGCGATGCGGATCAGGTCACGGACGATCGATTCGACATCACGGCCGACATAGCCTACCTCAGTGAATTTTGACGCCTCGACCTTCAGAAAAGGGGAGCGGGTCAGCTTCGCCAGGCGCCGGGCGATCTCGGTCTTGCCGACGCCGGTGGGGCCGATCATGAGGATGTTCTTGGGGATCACATCGTCGGCGATCTCCCGGGGCAGCTTCTGCCGGCGGAAACGGTTGCGCAAGGCGATGGCCACGGCTTTTTTGGCCTTGTTCTGGCCGATGATGTACCGGTCGAGTTCGCCGACGATCTGTCTGGGGGTCAGCTCGTCGCCTTCCTGGATCAGCGTATGGGTCATGAGACTTCCTCGATCGTGAATTGGCGGTTGGTGTAGATGCAGATTTCCGAGGCGATCTCCAGAGATTTTTCGACGATTTCCCGGGCGTCGAGGTCGGTGTAGCGCATGAGTGCCAGGGCGGCGCTCTGGGCGAATGGACCTCCCGAACCGATGGCCAGGACATGCTCGTCGGGTTCGATGATGTCGCCGGTGCCCGACAGGATGTAAGCTTTATCAGCGTCAGCGATGATCAGGAGCGCTTCCAGATGGCGGAGGACTTTGTCTGTCCGCCATTCCTTGGACAGCTCGACCGCGGCCCGGGAAAGGTTGCCGTTGTATTCCTCGAGCTTTGCTTCGAAGCGTTGAAACAGGGAAAACGCGTCCGATGTCGAGCCAGCGAAACCGGCCAGCACTTTGTTGTTGAACAAGCGGCGAATTTTTCGGGCCTTGTGCTTGAGAACGGTTTGCTGCATGGTGACCTGGCCGTCGGCACCAATCACCGTCCGGCTGTCGCGACGGACACAGAGCACGGTTGTGGAATGAATTGCATCTCTCATGGCTCCATTTTATTATGGAATCACCCGGCAAGTCAATGCCGATTCGGGTTACCCGGGCAAGTGTCGCTTTATTCTCCATTTCTGTGTATAATTTTCGACGACGATGTATGAAAAGGGAAAAACCGGGAGCATGACCAGGCCAAACTTGACCGGTTCGGAGAAGGCCTGGATCGCCTACGATATCGGCGATTCGGCGTTCGCCCTGATCGTCTGGACGACGGTGATGCCGATTTATTTCAAGGAGCATGCCGCAGCTTCACTCCCGGGCTCCCTGTCCACTTCCTATTGGGGTTTCGCCAATGCCGCTGCGGCGCTGCTGGTGGCCCTGCTGGGTATTTCCCTGGGTGCGGCCGCGGATATCCATTTCTGGAAGAAGCGGATTTTTCTGATCTTCTGGAGCTGCGGTATTGCCGGAACCTTGCTCCTCGCCTTTACCCCCACCGGCGGATGGCTCTATGCCTTGTTGATCTTTGCCCTGGCCCGCATCGGTTGGGGGGGAGCACTCTTCGTTTACGACGCCTTCCTCCCCGATGTCACCGAACCCGGACGGATGGATCGGGTTTCGGCCAACGGCTATACTGCCGGTTACATCGGATCGGTGGTACCGTTTCTGGTCGTCATCGGTCTGTTTCTGCTGAACGGGGGTGAAGTCAACCGGAGGGTCATCAGCCCGGTCTTTCTCATCGTTGCCCTGTGGTGGGCGGGCTTTTCCCTGCCGCTCCTTCGTAATGTCCATCAGCGGCATTTCCGGGAATCCGTTGACCGGCCCAGAGCCGGTTTTTTTACACGCCTGGCCGGCCTCTTCCGTGAAATTTCCCGAAACTCTCGGCAATTCCGTTTTCTCGTTGCCTATTTCTGCTATATCGACGGCGTCGACACCCTGATCAGTATGTCGGCCGCCTATGGGGTGGATGTCGGATTGAAGCCGGCCACACTCCTGCTGGCCATCCTGATGATCCAACTGGTCGCCTTTCCCTGCACCTGGATATATGGCCGGCTAGCGGCCAGAATCGTGTCGTTCTCTCTGATCCGCTTTGCCATTGCCATCTACGGAGCGGTCACACTGATCGCTTTTTTTCTTCCCGATCTGCGCGGGCAGGGGGCACGCACCGCCATGTTCTGGCTCCTGGCCCTGCTGACGGCCACCTCTCTCGGCGGTATCCAGGCGTTGAGCCGATCCGCCTTCGCCCGCATGATCCCCCCGCACCGATCGGCTGAATTCTTCAGCGTTTACAATATCCTCGGCCGCTTCGCCGCCATCGCCGGCCCATTCATCATGGGATTGGGAGCGTGGTACCTGGGCCATGCCCGTTGGGGGCTGCTCGGCATCCTCATTCTCTTCCTGGCAGGATATTTCGTTCTGCCCGCCGGTAATACGCTGCCGGAAGAAGGTTGACCCTTGCCCAAGGAATATTCCCACTGGTACCTTGCCGAACGGGTGCGGATGCGTCTGGGTCCCGGGATGATCGGCCAATTGCTTGGGCGATATCGTCCTCTGTATCTGCTCGGCGCCATCATCCCCGATTCCCCTTATTATACCTTCATGAACCGGCGCATCCGGAGCGCCGCAGAAAGCCTTCATCAACCTGGTGATTCCCGGTTCGCCTGCGGGTACGCTCTGGTCCAGGCCCAGGCCGAGCAATGGAACGAGTGGATCGTTGCTTTTCTGTTGGGGATTTATACCCACCTCTATGCCGATAGCGTCTTTCATCCGCTGGTCTATCATTTCTGCGGAAACCGCGGCCGCGCGCGTCACCGTCGCTTGGAAGCCTGGCTGGATTTGGCCTTCATGGGGTGTGAGGGCTGGGATATCCCGCGTCCCTTGCCCGAAATGCTGCAACAATGCACAGCTCTCGTCGGTGACTGGCCGGAGTGGGTGGCTGCATTTTTCACTCCCCTGGACGCCTTGCCGGAAGGTCAACTGCAGCATATACTCAACCGACATGCACGTTATCAAAAACGCTTCGCCGACCGCTGGTGGCAAATGGGGGCTGCTCTGTTATCCCGGGTGCCGATCCGTTTTTTTCGGGAAGCCGCTGCACTGTTCTACCCCCGCAGCGGGCCGCTCACTCCCGACCTGGAAGCGCCGATCTCCTACCGGCACCCGGTCAGCGGTGACGAGTGTCAGGAAAGCCTGGCGACTCTCGAAGAGCGCATGTGGCAGCATATGCAGAGACCGCTGGTCTTTTGCGGCGCCTATCTGCACGATCCGATCCACCTTGCCGAGGCCATTGCGGCACTTCCCGTACCCAACCTTGCTACCGGCTTGGAAGGTTTCGGAACGGTTGATATGAAATGGTTTCAAACCGACATCCCCGTTTTCGGGATCATCCCGCAGAAACCGGTCGGATCGAATTAGGTAGAAAGCGGTGGTTGTGCTCCTGCCGGAAGCAGAGTATTCTTTCCTCCAGATTCGGTAAACTGAAACCGTCGATCAAAGGAGGATGACTGTGGATTTTTATAACGATTATGAAGATGCAACCAAGGCCGGTTCCTATGCCAAGCTGGAGTTTCCCGGCACCTATTACCTGGCTTTTCGCGATCTGCCGGAGATCATAAAGGAGCATGCCCAAGGAACGAATGCGGTCGATTTCGGCTGCGGAGCCGGCCGTTCTACCCGATTTCTGCGCCGCTTGGGTTGGAACGCAGTGGGGATCGACATTTCTCCGGCTATGCTCGCCCAAGCCCGGGCCATCGATCCCGACGGCGACTACCGTCTGATCCGGGAGGGCGGGTTCGACGGCATGGAGTCTGGTACAATCGATCTGGTTCTGTCTGCCTTCACCTTCGACAACATCCCCGCCCGGGAAACGAAGGGTGCCATCCTGTCCGGGATCTCCTCGCTGTTGCAACCTAAAGGGCGGATGGTCAACCTGGTATCCGATCCGCTGATTTATACCCACGAGTGGGTATCCTTCTCAACCGGGGATTATCCCGAAAACCGCAGGGCCAGAAGCGGCGACCGGGTTTTGATCGTCAACACCGCCATCGACGACCGGCGGCCGGTGGCCGACATCCTCTGGAGCGACGAGGCCTATCGGGATTTGTACCGGGAGGCAGGGTTGGCGGTGGCCGGGGTTTACCGTCCCCTGGGTCGGGAAGAGGAACCAATCGACTGGGTCAACGAGACCCGCATCCCCCCCTGGGCGATCTACGTCCTGAAAAAAGAGTAAGAATCTGATTCTGCATATCCCTTTTGCTTATTTTTGCTTGGGCTGATAGCTTTTATCGAGGTATTCGATCAGGCAGCGGACATTGTAATCGACTCCGTTCATCAGCAGGATAACCCGCGTTCTCTCCGTTTCCCATTGCGTGAAAAAGACCAGGTGGCCGATTGAGATAGCCAACCCATGATTTTCCGGATCGTCCTTGTAGAGGTTGTTCTTCCAGATCACCTTTTCCGACTGGGGGGTGCCATATTGTTCAAGAAGGTTTTCCTTGATTGCCTTTAAATCTCCGATATAGTCGTTTTTGTTGGCGTGTTCCTGGCTGAAAACATAAAGGCAGCGATAGAGACGGTTGTTGTCGAAGACATATTGAATGCCGACCGGGAATCCCGAATAGGCATCCTTGTAGACGATCAATTGCTCCGTATCCTTGAACAGCTCGGCCTTTTCGGATTTTTTCACTTCCAGGCGGGTGAAGCTCCACTTGGCATTGCGGAAATCGAAATCGTCCTGGGTGAAAAGGACACAGGCAAAAAGAATGAGTGACAGCTTCTTCATTTTTTCCTCATTGATTTTGATTAATCGTAGACAAAACGCGAATGAAAGTCAAGCATACCGAGCCTCCTTACAATTTTTTGTAATCTGTAATGACGGTTGATTCAGTTTTTTAGTGTTTTTCTTTATCGATTCAGGATCTGATTCAATTTCAAACATTTCAGTTTTTAAAATTGCTGAAGTGATCATGGAACTTATTAAGAGCCTCTGAGTTATTAAAGGGTTATGCTCTGGTAGATATAATAATTCTCGCAAATTTGAATAAGCTTCATTTTTCCTCATTATCATTTAGTCATTCTTTGAAAAGTCCCCATCCTGAACCATCTTCACTTTCAAATAAAAAGAAGGATGATAACTTGCCATCAGACGGGTACTGATGTTTTTTCGGCCCAGTTCGATCCCTATGGTGGAGTCTTGTTCGAGAACAACAACGGCTGCGGCCCTATTGACTTCCGGCCGCTTGGGACGTACAATTTTCCTGATCGAATAATCGAGGTGGGAAAACATGGGAAAACAAATGAATCGAATAAACCGGGCCGGTGCGAGAGGCTTTTGGCCGCGAACGGGGCTGTTGGTATATTGCTTCCTGATGGTTTCACTGGGAGCGGCTATAGCCGCCCAGGCCACGATCTCGGGCCGGATCACCTGCAACGGCGCCGGTTTGCCCGGCGTTCTCCTCTCGGGACTGACCGGCGGCCCCCTGACCGATTCCCAGGGCTATTACTCGAGTCAGGTGACCGTCCCCTGGAGCGGCACCGTGACCCCCGTCCTTACCGGCTATACCTTCAATCCCCTGAAGCGGACCTACACCAACATCTATTCCGATCAACTCAACCAGATCTACACCGCCAGCTCTTCGGGGGGGACCTATTACACGATCGCCGGCACCGTCACCGCCAACGGCAAGGGACTGGCCAACGTCATCCTGAGCGGCCTGCCCGGAAGCCCCAAGACCAATGCCGCCGGGCAGTACTCGGCCTCGGTCCAGTCGGGCTGGAGCGGCACGGCCACGCCCGCGCTAAGCGGCTATACGTTTTCCCCCCAGAAACGGACCTACAACAATGTCACCGGCAACCTGACCGCCGATGACTATACCGCCGCGCAGGGGAGTGTCAAGTACTCGATCTCGGGACGGATCACCCTGAGCGGTTCGGGTATGGATGGCGCCACCCTCTCCGGCTTGCCGGGCAGCCCGATGACCGACAGCCAGGGCGAATACTCGGCCCAGGTCGACGCCGGCTGGAGCGGTACGGTGACCCCGGTGGCCACCGGGTATATCTTCACCCCTTCCAGCCGATCCTATTCGGATGTCCAGAGCAACCAAGCGAACCAGAACTATACGGCTGAAGCCTCGGGCTCTGCGACCTTCACCATTTCGGGGAAGGTGAGCCATGGCAGCGTCGGCTTGGCCGGCGTCCTGATGAACGGCCTGCCGGGGAATCCGGCCACCAACAGCCAAGGGGATTATTCGGCAATGGTTCCGGGCGGCTGGCGGGGGACGGTGAAACCGTTTCTCATCGGCTTCGCTTTTTCTCCGGCCGCGATGAGCTACCGCGGCGTGGAGGCCAATATGGTCACCAATTATATGGCTTTCCTGGCCACGCGGCGGGTGCGGTTCAGCAGCGGCATCGGCGGCAGCCTGAGCGGTGCCCTGGATCAGAGCATTCCCAACGGCGGCAGCACCAGCCCGGTACAGGCCTTCCCCGATGAAAATTATATTTTTCTGAGTTGGACCGGTTCGGACGGGTTTTACCGGAAGACCAACCCGCTGGTCATCAGCATGGTCGACCGCGACCTGGATGTCCGGGCCAATTTCAGCGCCTGGCTGGGCGGAGAACCGCCGCTCGAAGCGGGTGTGCGCATTATCAATCCCGAGAACGGAGAGAAGGTGAACGGCATCCTGATGGCGGCGATCGAGGTACCCGACGATCTGAATCCGCGGCGCGCCGAATTCTATGTGGACGGAAACCGCCGGGCCGATATCGGGACAGTGCCGTCAATCCAGGCCCAGGTCACGGGCATCCAGCTAGTCGATCCATTGACGATAACGGAGACCCGCTATTATTACGAGTGGAACACGCGCCAGGAACCCTTCGGCTGGCACCAGGTGAAGGGGATCGTCTACCTCGACGAGGGGATCGCCCTGGACGAGGTGACGGTGCTGGTCAGCAATGTCGATCTGGTCATGCAGGTGGAGCGCCAGGAAGATCGGGCCCTGCGGCTGCGCCGCGATTTCGGCCGGCTCGACATCCAGATGATGAACCCCTGGAACATGACCATCGCCAAGATCGTCATCTCCCGCGCCGAGGACCCGGGGCAATTCAAGCCGCTCAAGGAATTGCTGCCGGCCGATTTCCAGAACGGCCAATACACCTATTTCGATACCTTCATCGCCCATGACAAGCGTTTTCGCTACAAGGCGGAGGCCTTCGATGAGCGGGGGGTTCTCGTCGGCGCCACCGATGAAACAACGATTTGAAACTTTTAGAGTATTCGGGATGAAGATGAATGCGCTTGGTTCGGTATGACATGCGGATGAAACCGGGGTTCATGTAATAATGCCTGCTCCTTCTCACTTGTGATTGTCTTAAAAACAGGTCAAAAGAAATGATCGAAATTGGTACGGAAAATGCTGTGGAATCCCAGGAGTTGAAATGAAGGCAAAAATATCGAGTTTTCGTACGGGTCGGGTTTGTTTAATCGCGGGCATAGTGATGCTCGGCGTTGCTTGTCAATTTTTTCCGTTGCCAAATGATGTGAAGGAATACCTTGAACAAAGGGCCGAGCCGGTTTCGATCGATGCGTCTGTCCCCCAAAACATTGTCAGCTTCGATTCGTATTTGTACCGGTCCCGGGTTTTGCTGCTTGGCGAGCACCATTCGACCGCGAATAATTTCAAATTGTTTCTCACCCTCTTCAAATCCCTGAAAAACAGGGGGATGCCGATCCAGATTGTCTGTGAGTTGGGATACGGCTGTTCCAGGGTGATCAATCGCTATCTGCGAACCGGAGACGAAACCTGTTTGATCTATATCATGAATAACCTGCTGCGAACCTCAATTGGGAACAATGAGTTTTTTCATTTTCTCAAGCAGTTCAGAATTCTGAACGAAGAACTGCCGGAAGGGGAGAAAGCCTATTTCTGGGGCATTGATATCGAACATCAGGTGGATCTCGCTTTATTCGAGGTTTCCCTGCTGGTTTCGGAAAACCAGACGCAGATGCAACCAGAGGGACTTGCCCCTCTCTCTGAACTGGTGTCGGTACTGTTGGATTCCCGCTTCAACCGCAGTGTATATCCGTCCGGACATGTCGAACGCATCAAGAGTTTTTTTTATACTCTCGGGGGTGAAATCGAAAAAAAAGAAGATGAGTATCGAGTTTTTCTTGGGAGCCATTACCAGGATTTCGCCTGGATTGTTTTCGGTGCCAATGCCAGCTCGACATATTTCTCAGAAGGTCAGAGTGATGATTTTCGGGAAGAATTCATGTACAAGCAGTTTCTGGGAATCCACGGGAAATTGTCCGGCGATCCATTATTGTTGGGTTTGTTCGGTGACGCTCATACGCAAAAAAAATCACACAGGTTCGTGACCATTGCGCAAATGCTCGACAGCAGGAGCGATTCCCCGGTCAAGAACAGGGTGGAGTGCATGCAACTTTTCTACCTGGATTCGTTTAAAATGGACAGGGATTCGGGAGCGATTGAAGAAATCAATCACAGTTTCCAGAATCAACTCAGGGAATTCTCGCGCGGTCCGGCCACGGTGTTTTCGCTGGACGAGGATGGTTCGCCCTTCCGGGAAGGTTGTTATCTTGTTTTCGGCCAATACAGAACCGGGAACTGGAACACAACCGATTATTTTGACCTGATGGCCATCCTTACGGGTTCTCCAGCCTGCACTCTTTGGCGGGCCCAATAGGGAAGATGTTTTTGCGCGTCAAGGCAACTGGTGCGACACAGGAAGGGAAAATCCTTCAGGGCAACGTATGGCCGGAAGCCCGTTACCGAAGTGGGGGGCTAGCGGTGGATGAACCACTTCAGGAGGCTATGCAGCTTTTTCTATCAGGGGGGCGTAGCCCCATCAGGTTGCATAATTCCTCCATCCGCTCCTCGGGAATCAGGATGTAGGAAATGAACCCGTCTATCACGGCCAATAGTGGTCCGGAATCGCTTCGTTCTCCGATCCGGACCGTGACATTTTTACCCCCTTTCGGAATCTGCCAGCCGCTTACTGGGAAAACAAGCAAAAAACTGAGACAAAAAATCCTCAAGATTCTTCCCATGATAGAGTTCTTCTTCATCGTACCATATAGGGATAACCGGACAGTTATCAATGAAACACTTCAACCCCATTCCGTTGATTTTAGAAAAGCGGAAAGAATCGCTGAGCTAATCAAAAAAAAAGGGAGCGCGGCGAGGATCACCGCGCTCCCGATCAATGAATCTATTTGCCTTCGATCTCGTCGGCCAGAGGGCCGGCGTCGTAGAGCTTGCGCATCGCTTCCATGATGAAGGCCGAATGGACGGCCACGGCGCGGTTCTTTTCCTCGTCGAAGAAGAACCGTCCCGGCAGGCTTTCGATATTGCCGTCGAAGATCAGGCCGACCAGTTCGCCGGCGCGGTTGACCACCGGTGAGCCGGAGTTGCCACCGATGATGTCGCAGGTCATGACGAAATTGACCGGTGTCGACAGGTCGAGCTGCTTCTGCCGCTCCCAGAACCGTTTGGGCAGGGCGAAATCACCCTTCTGATCGAAACCCAGGCTGCGGTCGTAGAGGCCGTAGAGGGTGGTCTTGTAGGGGGCGACGGTACCATTCATGGGGTATCCCTTGACTGCGCCGAAGGAGAGGCGCAGGGTAAAGGTGGCGTCGGGGTAGGCGGTCTTGCCGTAAACGGCGAAGCGGGCCGCGGCCACCTTTTCGGCGGCGGGCACCAGGATGCCGGTGATGTTCGTCTTGGCCCACTTGTCCTGTTCCCGGATCAGCGGCTCCAGCGTGCGGGCGATGATCACCAGGGGATCCTGGCAGGCTTCCACCGCTTTCTTGCCGCCCTCGATCAACTGTTTCCGCACTTCGGGATCGGTCAGCTTGGAGGCAGCGAGCAGGTCCTTGACCGCCTGCGCCGGTTCTTTTCCGTTCAGCACGGCTTTGAGGTAGGGGTCGTCCCCGGGCAGGTTTTCCCTGGCCCAGGTAAGCATCGCCGTCCAGGTGGCCTCCTCCAGGTCGAGGTAGATGGGCGCCTTGGAATATAGATAGAACCGAAGCTGTTCCAGTTGGGTGTCATGGAATCCGTCCAGGCGTTCACCATCGGGCTTGGTCGTTTCCGCCACGTAAAAAACGATCTGGCGGGCGATATTGGCCAGCCTTCCGGAGAAGACCTGCCCCTGGAAGAAGAGGAGGTCCCCTTTTTCTTTCTGCAGGGCGGTGACCTTGGTGATATCGTCCCAAGCCTTGCCGTATTCGGCCTGCCATTCGGGCTTGGCGGCGATTGCCTTGAGCAACTCCTGTTCCTGTTGGTACAACTGTCCCAGGACCGCCTTGTCCTTCAGTCCCTCGTATTCACCCGTCTGGGCTTTCTTGGCATTTTCCAAACCGAAGATCTGCCCCAGAGCGCGACGCGCTTGTTCACCGCCCCTTTTTGCGTATGAATAGAGGGTGTCCAACCGTTTCTGGATCATCTTGAGAGTGCGCGGGTACTGCTTGTCGCGCTGGAGCTCGATCTGGGTGTAAGTGCTCAGGCGGTTGGTCGATCCGGGATGACCCGAGACGAAGACCAGTTCGCCGTCTCCCGACCCCTTGGCATTCCACTTCAGGTAGGCGGGGGATTGGACCGGCTGGTTGTTCTCATAGGCCCGGAAAAAGGCGAAGTCGAGGTCGTACCGGGGGTAGGTGAAGTTGTCGTTGTCGCCGCCGAAGTAGGCGATGGGCCGCTCGGGGGCCATCACCAGGCGCACGTCGGTGTATTTCTTGTACTGGTAGACCCAGTATTCGCCGCCGCGGTAGAGGCTGACGACCTGGCACTCGAGCTTGGTTTTCTTGTTGTAGTCCTTTTCGAGCTTGGCGATCGCCGCTTCCCTCGCCTTGATGGCGGCTTCACCGGTCTTGCCCTGGGCGGCCTTGAGGATCACGGGGGTGATGTTCTCCATCCCCATCAGCACGTTCAGTTCCAGGTCGGCGCACTTGATCTCCTCGGCCGGGGTAGCAGCGTAGAAGCCCATGGCCACGTAGTTCTTCTCGGCCGTCGACATCTTCTGCAACTGGCCCATGGCCACGTGGTGGTTGGTCAGAACCAGTCCCCGTGGGCTGACGAAGGAGCCGGAGCCGCCGTCCATGAAACGGACGCTGGCCAGGCGCAGGTGGTCGAACCACTCCTTGCCGGTCTCGAAATTGTACTTCTCCTTCAACTGCTTGGTCGGCGGATTGTCGAAGGTCCACATCCCCTCATCGGCCCAGATCGGACCGCCAAGGAAAACCACCAGCACCAATAATGAGAAAAATAATTTCATTGAAACCTCCTTGGAAAATAAATGATACTTTTTTTATATACCAAATCTCCGGAAAAGGCAAATGGCGGGTTTTGATTCAGCAAACCTTGATTAATCGAGCACTTGCCAGTGATTTAGAAGCAATCCCCCCGGCAGGGCTGCCTGTTTTCAATACAATTTCCGGCAGGGGATTCCGGCTTGTTGAAAAGCGGCGGCCAAGCTCCCGCCGTTTTTTTCGAAGAACCCATTCCCCTTCGCCCAGGCCAGTCCGAATTGATTGTAGGCCCAATCGGCATAGGGGTAGTTGTTCCGGTCGATCAGGGCGCGGTCGATTTTCCCCTTCACAAGTCCTACGATTTCCCGGAAGCCCGGAAGGATCGGCGCTACCATGACGAAGGTGCGGATCCCGGCCGCGTGCAGGATGCCCAGCGCCTCGATCCGCTTCTCCACCGGTGGTGCGTCGGGCTCGAATATCCCCCGCACCCTCTCGTCGGCGGTGGTGATGGTGAACCCGACCTCGGCAGCGGCCATTTTTGCCAGGATGGCGATGTCGCGCAGGACCAGCGGCGATTTCGTCTGGATGGTGACCGGCCAGCCGTGGTCGGCGAAGATTTTGAGGCACCTTCCGGTCAGCCCGTACTTTTCCTCCAGCGGCTGGTAGGCGTCGCACACGCCGCTGACCCAGACGGTCCCCTTTTTCTTGGCCCGGATCTCCCGCTCCAGGAGTTCCGGGGCGTTCACCTTGACGTCGACGAACTCGCCCCAGGGCTCCCGGTGTCCGGTGAACCGCTTCATGAATCGGGCGTAGCAATAGATACAGCGGTGGGCGCAACCGACGTAGGCGTTCAGGGTGTACTCGTGGATCTTGGACTGGGAGAGGATGTTTTTGGCCTGGATCTCCTTGACGATCATGGCCGGACCGGAACGGAGTTTCTGGCAGCGTTGAATTTCTTGCGTCTCGATCTATACATTCCGCAGACTATTCTATCAACTCGATGGCAAGAATGGAATATCCGACCCATTTGCAGTCAGCTTCGGCACTCGCCTGGATTGTTGTTTGCCGGGAGGGTTCCGGAGCTGAGGAGATTTCGGATCTTACCCCAGGTCGGCCAGGCTCTTTTGCAGCAGCTCGATCTCCTGCAGGGCACGGGCTAGCTTCTGCCGCTCCGCCTCCACCACCGGCTGCGGCGCCCGTTCGACGAAACCGGCGTTGGCCAGTTTTTTTTCGGTGATCTGGCGTAGTTGCTCGGCCTTGTCGAGCGCAATCCTGATCTTTTTTCGCTCCTCCTCGAGGTTGACCACCTGGAGCAGGAATATCTCCAGGCCGGCGGTGAGCACCTTGGCGGCATCGGCCGGCCGGTCGAATTTGGCCTGGATGGCGACGGTTCCGAGATTGCCGTGGTGGGCGATCAACCGGGAGATCCGGTCGATCTGCGTTTTATCCGCGTGCAGAGGGCGGAAAACGGCATCGGGTTTGCGCGACGGCGGGGTGTTTGTTTCGGCGCGCCAGTTGCGGATGGCCCGGACCGTTTCCTGCAGCAGGGCCACGTCGGCTTCGGCCTGGTCATCGCGCCAGTCGGGGCGGGGGGTCGGCCAGGCGGCGACAGTAAGGAGCCCGGGGCAGGGGATGGAGGCGTCGATGCCCCGCACCGGCCGGAGCCGGGTCAATTGTTCCCAGATGGCCTCGGTGATGAAGGGGACGAATGGATGCAGCAGGCGCAGCACTTGGTCCAGGCAGTAGGCGAGAACGGCGCCGGCTTTGTCGGCGGAGCGGTTTTCCCGGAAGCGGGGTTTGATCATCTCCAGGTACCAGTCACAGAAGTCGGACCAGAAGAAATCCCTGGCTATACCGACAGCGGCGGAGGGGTTGTAATCCTCCAGGTGATGGGTGACGGCGGCAACCGTCCGGTCGAGCCGGGTGAGGATCCAGCGGTCCTCGAGTTCCAGGTCGCCATAGGAAAATCGGGCCGGCTCCCCCGCGGCTTCGGGCAGGCTCATCAGGGCGAAGCGGGCGGCGTTCCAGAGCTTGGTGCAGAAGGCGCGGCCGGTTTCGAACCGGTCGGAGATGATCGTCGCCCTCGGGAGGGTGGGGATCGTCCCGAGAACGTCGAACTCCTTTCCCGATTTCGGGCACAGGTAGGTGAAGATGGAGCTTCCGTGGTCAGCGGTGGCCAGGTCGATCAGGTCCCCGGTGTAGGGACTGACCGCCTGCACCGGCAGACGGATATCCTGTGTTCCGGTCTGCATATCACAGAGGACATAGCGCAAAGCGTCGGTGCCGTACTTGCCGATGATGTCGACCGGGTCGATCCCGTTTCCCTTGCTCTTGCTCATCCGCTCACCCTTGCCGTCCTGGATGTTGGCGTGGATGAAACAGTCTGTGAAGGGAAGGTCGCCCAGCATGTACAGGCCCATAATCACCATCCGTGCCACCCAGAGGGTGATGATGTCGCGGGCCGTGACCAGGCAGGAACCGGGGTAATAATAGCCGAGACAGTCGCCATGGCCGGTGGTGTCGCCCAGCGGTGTCTGCCCCGGTTCGACCGGGGCCGTTGTCGGTTCGGGCCAGCCGAGGGTGGAAAACGGCCAGAGGGCCGAGGAGAACCAGGTGTCGAGGACGTCGGGATCCTGCCGCAGCCCGAGTGCTTCGAGACCGGGTGCGAGCCGGGCGTCGGACGCCTCGTTGCGCGGGCATACCAGCAGATGGATGCGGGCCGATCCGATCCGGGCGGTTTTAGTCAGGGGGAAAATCTGCCCGTCCTCATCGCTCAGCCAGGCCTGGCAGGAATCGGGAGCGGCCTCCTGCACCAGTTCTCTTACCCGGTTGACCAAGTCCCGGTCTTCGGCGTCGAGATCGATATGCCAGATGGGAATCCGGTGACCCCACCAGAGTTGCCGGCTGATGCACCAGTCCCGCTTTTCGGACAGCCATTGGCTGAAAGTGTTGCGATAGCGGTCGCCGTCAGGGTGAAATTCGAGCCGTCGTCCGCTATGTGAGCGGTAGTCGTCGCCGACCGCATCGATCGCCGCCTGGGCCAGCCCTGCACTGCGGAATGACCGAGGCATGGCTGCCCCGCAGAGAACCCCTCCGGCTTGATCGCCCATGCGCACGAACCACTGCCGGGAGAGGTATGGCTCGATCGGTGTCTTGGACCGGTCCGAGTGGCCGATCTCCAGCTCGCGGTCTTCGATACGCTCCAGCAGATTCAGGGTCTCCAGATCGGCGACCACCCGTTGGCGGGCCGCAAAGCGGTCCAGTCCGGTGTAAGGGCCGGCGTTTTCATTTAGGGTGCCGTCGGCATTGAGGATGTTGAGGATATCGATCTCGTCCGAGTGCCGTTGCCAGACCTGGTAATCGTTGGGGTCATGGGCCGGTGTGATCTTCACCAGCCCCGAGCCGAGTTCCGGTTTGGCCCATGCGTCCAGGATGAGCGGGATCTCCCGGTCGAGGAGCGGCAGCCTGATCTTTTTTCCGGCGCGGGCCATGTCCCGGAGTTTTTCCAGGGCAGGCAAGTGCGTGTTCACGCGGGTTTCGATCCGGGCCAATTCCTCCTCCAGGGCGAAGCGGTCTTTGGAGGCGGCTCCGGCCAGTCGGTCGGTCAGGGCGGCGGCGGCTGTGGCCAGGGCGCCGGCGGGGTCGGGGTGGCAGGCCACGGCGGTGTCGCCCAGCATGGTTTCGGGGCGAGTGGTGGCGACGGTGACGAATTCGGGCTCGTTCGGACCGGGGTCAATCAGAGGATAGCGAAGGTGCCAGAAATGTCCCTGCCGGGTCTCGTAGACGATTTCATCGTCCGAGACCGCGGTCTGCAGGTGGCAATCCCAGTTGACCAGCCGGTAACCGCGGTAGATCAATCCGTCGCGGAACAACCGGTAAAATGCCTCGCGGACCGCCCGGGTGCAGACGGCGTCCATAGTGAAGCGCTGTTTGTCCCAGTCGCAGGAGCAGCCCATGGCCTGCTGCTGCAGGATGATGCGCCGCTGGTATTCGTCCTTCCACTCCCAGATGCGCCGGGTCAACTCGTCGCGGCCGAGATCGTGGCGTGTTTTTCCCTCCAGTTCCAACAGCCGCTTTTCCACCACCGCCTGGGTGGCGATACCGGCATGATCGGTTCCCGGCATCCACAGGGTGTTGTCGCCCCGCATGCGGTGCCAGCGGACGAGCATGTCCTGCATGACATTGTCCATGGTGTGGCCGATATGGAGGGCGCCGGTGACGTTGGGCAGGGGCATCATGATGACGTAACGCCGGTCTTCCGGCCGATCGTCGGGAACGGCGGTGAAGGTCTTTTGTTCCAGCCAGCGTGCGTAGATGCGCGACTCGGTGGCGGCGGCGTCATAATGCTTGTCCAGTTCTTTTTTTTCGGTCATGTTCGTGTCCTTCCAACCGATGGTTCTCCGGCGGGGGAATCCGCGGTGATCGGGGGTGAATCTGAATTTATGGTACAATAAAGCGCCGGAGCGGTCAAGTGCCGGTCCGAGTTATTGCCCGGAGGAATCGATGCCTGAGGCGAGAGTTCGGGTCGTCCATATCTCCGACATCCATTTTTCGGAAACGCTCTTTCCCTCCCCCGAGCATCTCCACTGGCCGATGCGCTTCGGACATCACCTACCGGCGCTGCTGGCGTTGGACCGGTTTCTGAACGAGCAGGAGTGGGACCTGTTGCTCATTTCGGGAGACCTGACCCGCATCGGCTCTGCCGACAGTTATCTCTGGGTCCGTAACTGGTTGGAAGGGCAGATCAGGACCGGGGCGACCCGGATCGGCCTCGACCTGGGGAAGAGGAAAGACCGCTTCTATGCCCTGGTACCCGGAAACCACGACCGGTTCAATGGCCGGGCCGTTCAGACCAGCCTGGATAATTTTCATCGGGAATTCGCTCCCATCCGGCCGGGAGAGGTCCGTCATTGTGAAATCAACACCATTCCTGTTCATGTGCACCTGTTTGATTCAACCCCGGTCGACGGCACCTTCGCCCATGGCCGCATTCTTCCCCCTGACATGATCCCCCGCCCCATGGACGAACGGGGGCTCGACATCGCCATGCTCCACCATCACCTGATCCAGCCGGTCGATCAGAAGCGGATCCGCGCTTTGGAACTCCTGAATCATGCCGAGGCGACCTCTTTTCTGATGGCCCAAGGATTCACTGCCATCTGTTTCGGCCACACCCATAAGTCATTCTGTGGGTGGATCCCCGGCCAGGCGCTGGTTGGTAAACTACCCGACCACCGCTGGGCCGGCCGCCTCTTCCGTTCACTCCTGCCCCGCCAAATCCTGCGCGCCCTGGAACCCACCCCCGTTGTGCCCGAGCCGCGGCAGACCCGGGACGGCCGCTACCCGAGCCGTTCCTCCCATTGGCTTCACCTGTACCTGAGCGCCAAGCTGGGACTGGACATCCCGCCGCCGCAGGCCTGCGCCACCGTTGCCGAGTTCTACCGCGAATTGAAGAAGGTGGGCGGGGATCGGGCGATCGGCGAAATCGTCCTCGGCATGTGCCGTCAACGGATGTTGATCTCGATGGCGCCCAGCGCCTGTTGCCTGGAGGCCGAACCCAAGGGATTGCACTGCCTTGATTTTTCATTCCGGGATGGGCGGATGGTGGAAATCGGGTATGAGGTCTATCTGTTCGATGGCGGAAACTTTGTACGGCACGCATCCCGATCGGGGCGCCACCGGGTCGATTCACCGATTTAGAACTGCGGTGACGCGCCGTACCAGCGCAGCTGTCTCCAGCTTCGAGCCGGCCACTGTCAACAGAGTGAATTTGCCGTGGGAGAGGGGACCGGTGTTGAAGGGGAACACGGCTGCATCCCGTTTGCGGCCGTCGTAAAGATAGGGTTGAAGGCGGCGGCGGATATCCACGAAGGGAATTCCCTTGATCCGCAATCGGACGTTTTCGGAGCGGGCTGCCGGAATCGGTCCGTGCCGCCCCTCCAGGATGCGGACGATCTCCCAAGGGTACATGGCGCCGGTCACCCGCGGGTTGCACTCGGTGGCGAAAAAGCCGGCCTCGGTTTCGAGAAAATCGATCCCGAACGGACCGACGAATCCGGCCGCATGCATGCGGGCGGCGATTGTCCGCGACCAGTCCTGCAGGAGCCGAGCACCTCGATTCAGGGGGAATTCGTTGCCGGCATGGGAGATGCCGTCTTCCAGGAGTTGGTTCGAGGTGCGCAGATGAATGACCTTCCCGCCGCGGGTGAGGAACCAGTTGGTCGATGGTGAGGAGCATTTCTGCAGGAACGGTTCTACCAGAAACCGATCATGGGGAGCCGCTTCGCCGACGATGCGGGTGATCCGTTCGCGATCGGGAGCGGTGAAGACATAAGTTGTCGAAGCCGAGGCACCGAATTCACCACGGATCAAGACGATACCGGTTTTTTTTCGGAACCGGCCGATCTGCCTGAGCCATTCCGTTATTCCTGCTCCCGCCTCCAGAACCGTTCCCTCGACCACCGGCACACCGCAGGCCTGACAGGTTTCGCGGAAACGGATCTTGCTGTCGAACCGTTCCACCGCCGGCCGGTCGGCGTACATGGGGAGCCCCAAATGATTGCTGGCCGCCTCTTCGAGAGGACCGGCGTAATAGGGGCAAAAGACCGCTCCGTCATTCTGTTCTCCGAGGAGCCGGGCCAATTTGTTGCGTGTACCGTTGGTCCTGATCCGCACCGGCAATACCTCCCTGGCCGGATTTTTCAGCACCAGCAAGCGACGCGTCCCCAATCCCAACTCGTCCAGCCAGTCGAGGTAACCGGGATCGGGAGCTGCTTTCAGCAAGGCTACATCCTGTGGCCGGGCAATGCTCAGGATCCGGTCGTAGCGCTCGATCCCGTCGACCTGGGCGATGATCCGCCCAAAACCGGGAAGGGTGTTGATCTCGTGGGCATAGACATTGGCGGTTCCGGTCAGATCGATGAATGATCCGTGTCCTTCAGGCATAGTGGTCTCCCTCCATGGTCTGGGTGAAGAGTCCGAACTCTGCCTGCAGCTGTTCTTTCCGCCGGTCGTCCTGCTGGAAGCGGTCGATGTAGCGGTCGAAAAACCAGGAGGAAGCGGTATCGATTTCGCCGCCGAGGGGGTCGAGGCCGATCTCTTCCAGGTGCTTGGAAAAACGCTCATAGAGGGTTATCGGGCGGAGACCGGTGCGGCGGTGCAGGACCAACATCGCAGCCGTCATGCCCATCTTGCTGAAGAGGACCGTCAGGTAGGCGAGACGTTTGGCTCGGTTGTAATCGGCCGCCGGGAAGGTGGTGTGGTGGAGCAGTTTGTGGGGCGGCTCGGGCATGAATTCGATCCCATATTTTTCCGGGTCGCGGTGGAAATCGGATCCGGGGAGCACCAGAAGTTCATGGATATACAGGCTTTCCGGGGCGAGCCGCAGGGCGAAGTCGAGGGAATCGAGAAAACCGTCATAGGTGTCGGCCGGAAGCCCCAGGATCAGGGAAATGACGATATGGATGCCGGGGTTGAGAACGCGGATCCGGGCGATACTTTCCCGGTAGCGGGTGGCATCGAAGGGACGGCGGATCAGTTGCAGGACATGCGGGGAAGTCGATTGCAATCCCAGGGCGAACTCGTCCTGACCGAGCCGGGTGATCCATTCCAGGTATTCGTCGTCGATCAGTTCCGGATTCAACTCGAAGACCACCGGTTTCTTCAGCCGGTTGTTCTCGGCCAGGAAACGGAGCAGTTCGCGGCCGTGTTCGCGCCGGATCAGGGGGTTGGCGTCGGTGATGTAGACCCATTCGACTCGAGGGTGATCGAGGAGGAATTTCAACCCCGGTTTCACCTGCTTTTCCATATCGAAGAGGCGGACCCGGCCGCCCCCCCAGCCGCAATAGCCGCAACGGAACGTACAACCCCGCGAGGTCTCCAGGGCCGCCCGTACCGGCTGGGGGCTCGCCTCCAGATGGGCGCGATACTCGGCATTCAACCAGGGGGAGGGGAGGCCGGTCAGGGGGCCGTCAAACTTCTCGCGCCATTCGGCCCGGCGGTCGCTTCCGCGCCTGACCAGGTTGGCGATCCGTTCCGGATCGGTTCCGGCCAGATACTGGCGGAATGCTTCCTCACTTTCTCCCAGAAATACTGCGTCGACGAAGGGATAGCGATCCATGATCGCCTCGGCCAGTCCCGCTGCCTGGGGACCACCGAATATGATCCGGGCCCCGGTCGCCTCTTTCAGGGCGTGGGCGGTGGCAAGCGACTGCCTCCAGTTCCAGATGTAGACCGAGAACCCGTAGATATCAGCCCGCTTGGCAGTCAGACCGGCGATGATCCCGGGAGCGACCTCCGGTTCTTCGTCGATCACGAACTGGTTGAGGCGGATCTCGCAGGTTTTTTTGACCCGTTCATCCATCATGGCATATTCCTTGAGGAGGACGAGGGGAAGGTGCAGGTCCCGTTGAGGAAAACTGAAGGTGATCAATTCGATTCTTTTTTTGTTGTTTTTTTTCATGGTTTTTCTCCGTAAAATGATTTTATTAAATACTTTCCGGTTATTAGAGGCTTAGGAGGATTCCGGTTACTGAAAAAAGAGGGTGGGGATAGAAAAAGAAAATGAGTCGCCATGACTCGCGGTTAAATGGATCGGGGGAGAAGGGGCTGGGCGCTCAGCCGGCCGGGCTTAGGCTCAGGAAACCGCGATTGCCGGCGGAACTACCGATAATCGGGGAGACGGTGGCCCGGAGCCGGCGCGCGATCGAGGCGCCGACCGTGATCATAATACCGATGGTAATCATCGCGAAGCTCGCAACGATTCCGAACACGGCATTGATGATACACATGGGGGCCTCCATTGACTCAATTTTTGAAAATCATACTCCGATCGGTTTCTTCTGTCAAGATACGGTCGATTCCCGGATTGGGAAACCACTTCAACACAGGGCAGAAGCAGAAAAAAACCGACTCCTCCATTCGACCAGCTTCTGTGGTTCAGTTTCTGGTTCTTCAAACCCTTGGCTGATCCCGATCTTCGCTTTCATTATAAAAGTATGTAGCGTCGAATTCGATTGATAAAAATCCAATGTCAGTACATATATCTATTGATTGGTTCCAAGGTTGCAGGCATTGACGAACTGACTTTTACAGAGGAGGAAAAGGGAAACATGGTCAAGCGTTTTTTTTCCGGAGTTGGCAGACGGGTTTCGAACTGGATGAGATGGGGGACCCTGTCCGCATTCGCGCTTCTCATCGCCTTGATCGCTCTGATTTGGGTACTCACCTTTCGTGATCAGAAGAAACAGCTCATACGACAGACCCAGGAAACGCTCGTTTCCATCGCCCGCTTCAAAGGTCAGGAGATCGAAAACTGGAGAAACGAACGGATGGCCGACGCCTGGACCGTATTCCGGACTCCGATTCTCGCCGTATCTATCGGCAACTGGATGGAAGGTCCTGACCAGGAGAAAGGGAAGGCGTTGATTATGGGAAGGTTACAGGCATCCAAATCGTCCAATGCCTATGAGAATGTCATGTTGCTCGATCGGAATGGAACCATCCGCCTTTCGACCGACGAGCACCTCAAGCAGATCTCGTCCGAAACCAGAGTTCAACTGAACCGGGCGTTCGCCTCACAAACGGTCTACTTCGGCGATTTTTATTTTTGCAGACAGTGCAACCGCATTCATCTGGATCTGATCGTTCCTCTGCTTGCCGATAAAGAGGGTCGAAAGGAGCCAGTGGCGGCGATGTTGTTCCGGATCGACCCCAATGCCTTTCTCTTTCCAATGATTCGCACCTGGCCCACACCCAGTGCGACATCGGAGGCGTTCCTCGTCCGCCGGGAAAACGACCATGTGAAGTTCCTCACTCCCCTGCGGCACCGGGATAATCCCGATCTTCACTTCCGGGTAATACTCACCAATTTTCAACTTCCGGCTGCCCGGGCCGTCAAGGGGGAAGAGGGAATCATCCGCGGGATCGATTATCGGGGGGCCGAAGTCCTGACCTCGGTCAAGCCCATAGCCGGTTCCACCTGGCATCTGATCTGCAAAACCGACATCCATGAAACAATTGCCCCCTTGCAGACTCGCATGTTTTTTGTTTCCTTTGCCGCTCTGGCCTTTTTGTGTGTCCTGGTTTCCATTTTGATCCTGGGGGCCAATGTTCAACAAAAACAATATTACAAGTCTCTTTACTCCAAGGAGATCGAACACCAGGCCATGTCCAAGCACTTCGAGTACCTGGTCCGGTTCGCCAACGACATCATCATACTGGCTGATTCCGATCTCCGCATCACCGAGGTGAACAGCCGGGGGATTACCCTATTCGGGTACAGCCATCGGGAATTATTACGCCTGAAACTTCCGGATTTGATCGGCAGTGAAATCACGAAGTCGGAAACGAAAGAGGAGTTGTCCGGCGACAAAGGCAAGATATGGGAAGCAGATTGCCGGAAAAAAGACGGGGCATCGTTCGCGGGCGAGATAAGCGCCCGCCGGATCGAAATCGCGGGAACCACCTTCACCCAGGCCATCATCCGGGATATCAGTGAACGCCGGGAAGCGAGGAACGCGATCGAGGAAAAAACCGCCTATCTGAATCAACTGTTCAACAATATTCCTCTGGCCGCCCAGTTGTGCGATTCCAAAGGCCGGATTCTGCAGATCAACCCGGCCACCTCCAAGTTGTTTGGCTATTCGGTCAAAGAGATGGCCGGCCATCTGCTGGACGAATTGATCGTACCGGACGGAAGGAAAGAAGAAGCGAAAAACTATACCGAGCGCAGTTCCCGGGGGGAGACGCTGCTGTTCGAAAACCGCAGAAAACGGAAGGACGGTACCGAATTCGACGTTCAATGCATCGCCTTCCCTGTATATTTCGAAGATCGGCTGATCGGTGCTTATACCATTTATCAGGACATCACCGCATCCCGGGAAGCCGCGGCCGAGATCGCCCAAAATCTGCTGAAATTGCAGAAAGCGATGATGGAGACCATCGAAGCCCTGGCCCGGGTGGTCGAAAACCGGGATCCCTATACCGCCGATCACCAGCGGCGTGTCTCCGACCTCGCCTGTGCAATTGCATCCGAACTGGGAATGCATCCCGACCGGATCGAGGGGCTCCGTGTAGCCGCTATTGTCCATGATATCGGCAAGCTTTCCGTCCCAGCCGAAATTCTCTCCAAGCCATCGAAACTCACCGATGCGGAATTCAACCTGATTCGCGAGCATCCCCGCTCGGGATTCGAAATCCTCAAGGATATCAAGTTTCCCTGGCCGGTGGCCCGAATTGTTCATGAGCATCACGAAAGATTCAATGGCTCCGGGTATCCGCAGAAGTTGAATGGGGAATATGTATTGCTGGAATCCAAGATATTGGCCGTGGCCGACGTGGTGGAAGCCATCTCCTCGCACCGCCCCTATCGGCCATCCCGGGGGCTGGATGTGGCCATGGATGAAATCACGTCCAATATGGGAATCCTTTACGATGAAACGGTGTGCAAGGCCTGTTTGAAATTGTTCAAAGAAAAGCGATTCAACTTCACCGTTCGCTGAAAGAGACTCCTGAGTATACCGATCAGTGGTATTTAATATTTTTTGGAGGTGCCAACCATTTCTGGATTCACTGCTGTCCAAAATACTTCTTTCGAGCCGTATTCGCAATGGGAAACCAGCCTCTCCCCATCCAAGCCGCCCCCTTCCCCAAGCGTAGGGAAGGGGGAGGAAGCGCACTTCATTCCCCTCTCCACATTTGGTGAGGGGGTAGGGGGTGAGGAAGAGAATCGAACCGGACCTGGTTGGTTTTTTCCAGAAATCCGATCACCGCTTCTGTATTGTATTCCAGGAAAACTCATTTTTTTATAGACAGGAATGTTCCGCATTGACAAAACCGATTCACTCTACTAGTATTCTTTTAAAAGAAAGGAAAATTATGGAAAATAAAAGCAAGCTCAGTATTGGGGATTTAATTTCCATTGAAAAAGCTGAAAAATCGGACACGTTTTATATGGTTACCATCGATGGAGAAAAATACCTGGTCGACCGGAACGGGAAAATTGTATTGACTCCAGGGCAGCGGAAACCAACGGTGGAGATACCGCCTATGAGTTCCCAAGTAAGCGAGGAGAAGATCGTCAAAACGGATTCGCTCCCCAAACCGGATTCAGCCGTTCGTATTCGCCTCCGGGTAAAGCCGGGCACTCCAGAATTTTCCCAGGCGGTCAAGGAAGCCTCGTCCTACCTGGATTTCTATTCCGAAACTCTGTTACGATACTACCGTTGGATTACCTCCCGTTTTGATGTATACAATCAAACCCGGGAACCTTATATGAAATATATGGATCTGAACAAAATCGGATTATCGAATTTGCAGGCATTCCTGATCCGGGATTTTTTTACCCGCACCAAATATAACGAAAGGGGCTTGGAAATAATCGAATTCCTGACAACTGTGATCGCATACAGGATCGATGGCTTGACCAACGCCGATTCGCAATTGCCGATCGAAGAGCAGAGAGACATGGTGGTCAGCTATATTGAATTCATCAAAAAATTGGGAGATGTCCCCATCCGGGAACGGGTGATCATCAAGACTTACCTGGAGTTCACCGAAGAGTTGTCGGTTTATCTCAAAGGAGTCGAGGGGGTGGGATTTTATATCCGTTCCACGCTGCAGCGATTCTATGAGAAGCAGCGCTTTTTTCTCGACTCCGAAGGAAATCGCAATTTTCTGAATACAAATTTCCAAAAATTGATGAAACAACCGAGCGATTTTTTTCTTGACAACATCCTGGCCTTTCTCAAGGCCACGACCATCCTCCGCCTCAACTCCCATTCTCACAAGGAAGAACGCGGTATCGATGACCAGGAGCGCGAGGATTTACTTTACAGGATTATTTCCTTCCAGCCTCAGAGCAAATACTAGGGGAGAATCCAGACGGCTTTTCCATTTGAAACAAGGTCAGAGTAAGGTGACGAAATTGAGCGCTGAACTCTGGATTGATGTCAAGTGAGGCTACAGGGGAATATTGAACCTCTTCAGCTTTCGATATAAGGCTTGCCGCGTCAGGTTGAGCATCTGCGCCGCTTTTTGTTTGTTGTTTTCCGCTCGTTTCAGAGCTTCCATAATATATTGCTTTTCCATATCTTCCAGATCTAATGAGACACCGGACACCTGACTGTTTTTCATCAGATCTGAAATGTCCGGCATCGTGATATAATCGGGGAGATCCCTGAGGTCGATAAAATCTTCGTAACATAGCATTACTGCACGTTCCAGGATGTTGGCCAATTCCCGTATATTGCCTGGCCAGGAGTAGTTGCTCAGGGCTTTCTGCGCACGGCGGGAGACCCCCATGATCTGTTTCCCCATTTTTTGATTGAAGATCTCGAGAAAGTAGCGGATCAGCAGTTGGACATCGTCGATCCGACGGTGCAGGGGCGGGAGTTGAATTTCGATGACATTGATCCGATGGAAAAGATCCTCGCGGAACCGGCCGGTGTGGATCAGCTCACGAAGGTTGCGGCTGGTGGCAGAAATCAAGCGGAAAACGATATTGATATCCTGAGTGGATCCCAACGGCCTGTATTGCTGACGCTCCAAAACCCGAAGAAATTTCGATTGGACGGGGACAGATATTTCTCCGATTTCATCCAAAAACAGAGTCCCGTTATGGGCCTCCCGGATCAACCCATCCCGATTCTGGTCAGCTCCGGTAAATGCTCCTTTTTTATATCCGAACAGTTCCGCCTCAAAAAGGGTTTCGGGGATGGTGCTGCAATCACAGGTGACCAACTTCCCGGAGCTTCTCTCGCTGAGGTCGTGAATGGCGCGAGCAGCCATCTCTTTTCCGGTTCCGGTTTCGCCGGTGATCAAAACGGAAACATCATGCTTGGCGATACGCTCGATTTGGGAATAGATTTCCAGCATATGGATGCTTTTCCCGATCATTCCGTGAAATATATATTTCTTGGTCAATTCGTTTTCCAATTGCAGGGTTTCCTGGCGAAGGTGAAGTTTTTCTTCGATCCGTTCGATGACGGGCCGGAAGGTATCCGGATTGAAAGGTTTTTCCAGAAAATCGAAAGCACCGATCTTCAAAGCTTCAGCCATTTGAATGATGGGTGTGGAAGGTCCGAGAATGACAACTTCCAGAAGTGGATCGAAATTCTTTATTTGCTTCAGTAAATCGTAGTAATTGATCTCCTTTTCGGTCATTTCGAGGATGATGCCGCGGATGTTTTTTTCACGTATGAGCGAATAAAAGTTCTCAGTTTTTGTAGCCTGGCAAAATTCGATCTGTCCTTCGGGAAACACCGATTTGATTTGAGATAATAAATCCATTTTATTGGAGATGATCATAAAATTCATTGTACCCTCCGGGATGTCCGATGCCGATTCTTTTTTGATATCGGATCGTGATATCGCTCATGCAAAAATATAATAGAATCTGTATGCGATATTGTCAACAATCCGCTCTGGAAATGTAAATGATTCTGTTTACAGTGCGATCACACTGTAGCGGATGGTGTAGGTTTTGTCGGGTTTTTGCTGATCCGGATTGAGGTAACGAAAAAATACTGTCCCCTCATGCTTTCCGGGTCCAATCCAGGTCCCCATGATCTGGGGCTGACTTTTTCGGAGGATACCATCGAAAAAGCCTTCCCCAGATGCGTTCCAGGCGATTTCGTCATCTTCATCAGCCTGAATGGGGTGGGGTTCGCCGAATTGGGTGACCTGCAACTGAATCGCTTGAGTGTTTCCGATTCGCGAAAACACCTCGATTTGAACCGGGTTGTCCTCCATGCGAAACTGGGTGGTAACCCCGGCTTGATTCATGCCGGCAGCTTCATGGACTTCTGCTCCCGTGCGAACCCGCAGGATCAATCTCTCCTTGAACTCAACGGCCATACTCACTGAGGCGGAGGCTTCCGCCGATCCGGCTTCAAGAAAAGAGATCCAAAAACCTGTACACATATATAGAGAAACCGCAGCCCCGAGGGCTCTCTTCCAACCGTTACCCTGTATTCGGTTTGTTTTTTCTTGTTTCTTCATTTTCTTTCTAAATCAAGATAAGCATTAATAGTGCCAACTGATAAAAAAGCTGAAGATGATTGTGGGTAAAGGATATCGGGGAATTGGTCAAGCTGGTGTTCCCGGTGGTTTTGTGTCCGGCTCCTTAACAGAGTCCGGGCAGTGTTTGGAGATGATTGTCAGTATTGGCTTTTAGGAAAAATTTGAAATGTCCGGATATGTAACATCTGTCCGATCAAATTTGTATGGATTTTGGAAAGAAAAAGTGAAATTCCGTTTGGGTTAAAGAGCGCTCAAGGTGTAGACGACGGTGGCATTGTAATTGCCGGTGTTGTAATTCCAGGAGTTGGCCAGGAAATAGCTCATGGTTCCCGAACGCTGGCCGGAGCCGGTCCAACTGCCTGCCGGCTGTGCGGCGATCCGGCTCATGACTCCGTTTTGGTAGCCGCTCCCGGTGGCCGTCCAGATGACGTTGGTGATGGGGATGGTCTGGGTGCCGGCCGTCAAATCGGCATTGGCGCGGCAGGAGAGTTGGGTGGAAGCGGCCGGCGTGTTCCGGGATTTGGCGCGGATTCCGACCTCGTTTTGCAGCGCCGCGATGGACGGCGTCGTGTCGGGATTGGCATCGGGGAAGGAGATGGCATTGTAATCCAATTCCAGTTTGGCCCGCCGGGCGATGGTCGTGGTCAGATCGAAGGTCCGGATCTCCGAATCGCCTGGGCAGGTCAACCGGGCGGTGATCTGCCGGGCATAGTTTCCCGGGGTGTACACCCAGGAATTCTGCAGGTAGAAGGTGACGTCGATCTGGACAGTGACGTTTCCCCAGATCCATGGGCCGGTGCCGTTGCCCACGGTCTGGTACACGCCGCTGCTGAAGGTCAGGTTTTGAAAATTGCCGTTGGGAATGGCCTGGATCAGTGTCACCTGCCAGCGGGCATTGCTGATGGGGATGGAGTAGGCGCCGCTCTGCAGGTCTCCGGGAGCGAGGAATTCGAGCTGCCAATTTTGAAAAAACCACATGGCTCCAAGGGTGAACGAAATCCGCAGGTTGACCTGGGACTGGGTCTCGGGGAACAAATCGGGGTCCTGGTCGGGAAAGCTGACGACCACGGGCGCCACCTGAAAACTGGTGATGCTCGCCGCCGACAGAGTTTTTACCGCGGGCGAGCAGAGACAGACGAGGGTCAATGGAATCAAGGTCCGTGGAATCCGCTTCATTTTACTCCTCCCTCCCCAGGAACTGGTTGGGCAGTGGGCCCCGATGGGGTTCTCTGATTACCGATCCGCTGAAAAATGACCGGGCGCTTCGTTATTTGGATCAGGAAATCGTAATTCTGCAGGTTATCACCCGGCATGAAGGCGATGGTGAACTCCCGGGGGGAAGTGAACGAATGGTTGGCCGGCAGAGTCCCGGCATCAATCTTTACCGTATAGGTGCCGGGGTCTAGGTTGTCAAAGGTATAGAAGCCGTCGTGGTCGGTATAGGTGTTGACGTCGCCGTCGTCCAGGTAGACGAGCACATCGGGGATCCCCTTTTCCTCACCGTCCAGCTTGCCGTTGCCGTTTTCGTCAAGAATAATCCGGCCCCGCAACCGGGCCGATTCGACCAGGATGAAGTGAACCGCGTTCGTTTCCCGGACCTTGACCTCCGTCTTGATCGTCTCGCCGCCCCGGAGGTTGAAGCGAATGGGGATGTTCTTTACCTCCATGGTCAGGGTATGCCAGCCGGGGGCGACACGGGGGAAGGCGTAATGGCCGTTTTTATCGGTCAGGACGGCGGTTCCGTCTTCGAGGCGGATGGCTATCCCGGCTTTCAGCGTTTCCTCGCCGACATCCGGAACTCCATTGCCGTTGGCGTCGTTGAATACAGTGCCATTGATGGATCCAAACCCGCGGATCTCCACGCCGGGTCGTCCACCGGCGATCCGACCCGACCGTCCCCATTTGAGGCGCTTGGCGATGCGCAGTGTCGCCTGCCACCTGTCGCTGCTCGGCCAGGGAAGGACCACATGGATCGGACGGTCGTAGCGGACATCGAGATAAAGGGTGGAACCGAAAAAGAACGGAGTGTTCATACCGATGAACCCGGCCAGGGACTGATCGTCGTCAGGGATTGCGGAAAACCGTTTCAAGGCGTAGATCGCTTCCCCCCAGACCGAAAACTTGCCGGCGAACCAGGAAAAACCGGCTTTTCCCTCCCAGCGCCGGGTATCGCCCAGGGGGGTGTCCCGTTGGTCCAGATACAGTTCGAGATAGGTTTGTACAGCGGCAGAGAAGGTCTTGCGCAGACCCAAAGCGATCAGCCGCTGGGTGTAGTTGTTGCTGTCGAGAAGGTGATCGAAAAAGGAAAATTGTTGAAAACGGAGGTATGGGTTCCAGGTTTTTACATTTACCCGGAATTCAGAGATGATCGATTGGGTTGTATAATCGACCGGAATTCTCGATCCTGGCCGGCTTTGAAAATCGGATACACTAAAATAGCCGGAGAGGTTCGCCGTTTTGAAGGGGGAGATGTTGATCCCGGTATGGCCGTTTAACCCATTGGTCTGGTAGGTTTCTTCCCCGTCCACGGGGGTCGATTGCACAAAGCGGTCGATATTGGCAAAAACCTGGACCCGGTCCCACGGTCGCCAGTTGGCCATGGCAAAGAATCCCCGCTGGTTCGATTCGGGATAATGAAAACGGTTGAAGAAAGCGAACCGGTCATCCGAGTCGCGGTAGTTCGCCTCCAGGTGAAAATTTTCGGTATGGGCGATCAGGCCGGTCTTGATGGCATTGCCCTGGCCGGTTTCGTTATCGTTCTGCTTGGCGTCGTTGAAACGGAATTCTCCCAGCAGCTTGAGCCACCCGTTCACCCGAACCTGGCCGTCCAGGGAAAGAACCTGGTTGTGGGTGGGATCCTCCAAGTGGGTCGTGGTTTTTCGGGTACGGGTGTCCATGTACAGAAGGCCAATACGCCATGTTTCTCCCGGATGAACGATGCCGCGCAGCCCCGTCACCCGTTCGCCCAGGCTGGCGAAAGAAACCCCCAGGAGTCCTTCGGGCTGCATCAGGTCACCATGGAAAAATTCCGCCTGCCAATGGGGAGTGGCCAGTTCGGCCTGCAAGCCGCGAAAATAGATGTCGGGATAGGATGAGTTGGCGAACCGGTCGGCGAGATTCGTCATCCGCTGGGTGAAATCACCCGCCAGGGCGTTGACCGTCCATGTCCCCAGGTGGAATCCGCTAAGCGATACATGGCCGCGGCCAAGTTGATTGACCGATTTTCCATCCTTCCCGTAGTTCCAGTCGGCCCAGAAATCGAGCTTGCCGATGTTGGCCAGATTCTGCCAGATGTCGAGGTGAAAATTGCTCAGGTATTCGGTTTCAGGCTGGGACAAGGCGCGGAAATCGATCCCGAACCGGGTCCCGCCTTCTTCGGCTTGGAGAAAAATGGAAAAAGCGAGCGTCAATACTGATAAAATCCGAATTACCATGCGTATGAAGCGTCGACTTAAATGGATATTTCCCGTCGATCCTACTTCAACGGATAATCCATTTGGCTTCAGCACCAACCATCTCCTTTGTACCGATGTCGATCATGGCGATCAACCTGTACTCCCCCATGGGTAATTGTTTTTCGAAGGGGATACGGATCTCCCGCTCCGATTCGGGGAGGGCCGGAACATCGGGAATCGTCACCTCGGCAACCTTGTGATTCCCGGCATCCCGAACCTCGATCTGGCCGCCGCTGCGAAACTGGACCGGGCCTTTGTTTTTCATGATCAAAACAAAATCGGTTTTCCCCGCTTTGGATTCGGTTTTCAAATCGACGACTTCACAAACCGGTTGCGGTTTGCCTGCGGTGCCGTAGACGATCATGGCGATCTGACCCTTGATCTGTACCTTTTTCTTTTCTCCCGGTTTTACGTCGGGGATGATCTCGCAGATGACCGCCGATCGATACCCCTGCATGGCGGCTGTCTCCGGCACAGCAATGGCGTACCGGATGGTCCGGTTCTGCCCCGCTCCCAGGCGGAAATCGACCGGGTTGATCTGGATCCAACGGGAACAGGAAAAGGCGGTGCCGGGTTGCGGGGAAGCGAATACCGGCGTCCCCTGAAAGGTCAATTCCCAATCCTGAATGGAGACCTTGATTCGCACAGGTTGATCGCCGGTATTGGAAACGGTCAGCGTGTCGTTGATAGTCGCGCCCGGGACGAATTTCAGATCGACCCGCATCGGTGTTATGCTGATGGCGATCTCGGCCGATACCGACATCAGGACGGCCAACAGGATCACCGGGATCATTATTTTTTTCGAGTTTCTTCTCATCCGTTTCCTCCAGCTTAAATCGTACTTACGGTGATGGTGATACTGGCCGTATAGCCTCCGACATTGTATGACCAGGAATTGGTCAGCCAATACTCGAAGGAGCCGGCCCGTTCCCCGGGTCCGGTCCAGTTTCCCGCCGGTTGCGGGGACACGCGGCTCATGGTTCCCGACACGAAGCCGCCGCCGCCGGCGGTCCAGGCCACCCGGCCGATGGGAATGGTGTTGCCCCCTGCAACGAGGTCTCCCGTTGCCTGAAAATGGAGGTAGACCGGCTGGAAAGTGGATACCCGGGCTTTGACCGTCAGGGGGGTCGGGTTTTCTGCTGCCGGGATCAAGGCCAGGACGTCGGGATTGGCATCGGGAAAACCGATCGAGGTAACCGGAAGTTCCAGCTTGACCAGCACCTGGGACGCATAGGTGATGGTGAAATTGGCATATTGGACATCGCCCTGAACGGTCATCCGCAGGGTGATCTGCTGACTGTAATTACCGGTGGGATTGGGCCAGAGGTTGCGCAAATAAAACGTGATATTCAAAGAGCCACGCAAGACCTTTCTGGGGTCACCACCAAGACCATTGGCAATTTGTACATAGACGCCGCGGCTCAGGCGGCCGTTTTGCAGGGTGTAACTGGGGCTGGAGAGCGAACCGGTGACCTGCCACGATAGGGAATCGATGGGGATGCGATCGCTGCCGGAGATCAGGTCATCGGCAGCCATGATCTCGATGCTCCAGGGCTCCTGGGGATCGAACTGGTTGGCGTGGATATCCAGAGCCAACTCGCTCAGGGCCGCGATCTCCGGGAAGAGATCGGGATCCTGGGATGGGAAGGAGATGGTGGCGGGGTATGGAGTGAAACGGATAATATTTCCCGGAAATACGGGCCAAGCGAAAAACAGTGCCACGATCAGCCCCCCGATGAACGACCGGCGTTTCATATTCATCTCCTATACGGCGGCAGGCGTCCGGCTTAGGACCAGGCGCCTGCGGGGTATTTTGGTAACCTTCGTCGAGAGAGCTCAGACCGAAGCCAGGGTATAGGTGACGGTGGAGGTGTAGGAGCCCGATTCGTAAGCCCAACTGTTGGCCAGGAAGAAGTTCACGTTCGAGGTGACATTGCCGGATCCGGTCCAGGACCCGACGGCTGCGCCGACGCCCATGGTGCCGTTGGCGTTGAATCCGCCGGCGCCG
>Ga0105099_10000325_pt1 | contig 32778 bp, 35 predicted proteins | sample PPLLak3cmMay2015_2_FD_79138 | JGI IMG/M metagenome (GOLD analysis project Ga0105099, IMG submission 79138) | Freshwater sediment microbial communities from Prairie Pothole Lake near Jamestown, North Dakota, USA - PPLs Lake P8 Core (1) Depth... | ecosystem: Environmental > Aquatic > Freshwater >... | reverse complement strand
GCTTTCGCGACCATTGTTAATAAATTGTCCCACTTCGTGTGAGGACGTTCTTAAGAAAGAAGGTAGCCTCTTTTTAATTTTTACGCAATACTTTTTTGTATCACTTCCTAAACATAGTAAACCGTATACTATCTTTCAAAAGTTTTCGGCTTTGCCGGAGTTACTGTATAATAAATAATATAATACCTTAAGCCGTTATTCTATAACATTCGTTGAATATTTTGTTTTATTTCGAAACTGAAGGTATCATTAACAGACAAGCGATGCTGATTTTTTGGCCGACAATCTCTTTTAGAGCATCAAGGCTGTTTTTATATTGTATTTTTAAATAAACAGATCGATATATTGTATGGGTATAATGAATTATGTTCACCTGTAAAAAAACGAAAAATGTATTTACGCCGGTATCACTGCTCTGCTGCACCGTTGCCGTATGCACGTGCCTTTTCCTGTTCAGCTCCGGATGCGCGAAAAAGGAGAACATTCCCCAGGCTGCGGATACGCTTGTGATACCGTGCCAGGAGGTCGGGGCCTCAACCCTGTATGCGTATAACGGACCGCATCTTATCTGGATACTCGACTCCGACTACTCTTTCAGAACACTGGACGATACGAGCTCCATGCTGGTGGTGCCGGTACGGATGTCGATTTTTGATACAGCGGGACAGAAAACAACCAGAATCCTCTCCGACTCGGGAAGAACAGCCAAAGAGATGGAGAAGTTTTTCATCTGGGGGAATGTATTTGTCAGAAACTGGGACGGCCTTATCATTAAAAGCCAGTCCCTGTGGTGGAATAAGCCCACCAGAATGGTCGGGTCGGACGATTTTGTGGAGATACGAACACCCGGCGGTGACGTGCTTCGCGGCAAAGGGCTTGACGCAACCGAAAGTTTTTCCTGGTGGAGCCTGCGCAAAAAAGTAAGCGGCTCATTCCCTAATTTCAAGGCGCGCATGGATTCGGATGAGGAGTTTTGATCCGGAGCGCCTGGATGTTGGAGCATTATTTATAAATAAATTATGAATAGATTTGTTGCATAATTCATTTTCAGGTAAGTATTGACAAATCGTCCTCGATAGCCTTAAATGATTGGGTTTTCGAGGACGACGGACGAGGACGAGACGAAATAACTTGTTAAATTTTCATCATAACCCTATTATGCAACAACTCTAATAAAGTACCATACCGTGCCCCGACCGTGAGGGAGGGGTTGCGGTGGTCATAAAAACCCCTCCCTCACGGTCGGGGCACGGCATTTTGGCTCTTTAAAAGCATTTTTTAAACAAGCGATTAGATTTTAAACGTGGTATATACAAACTCTATGGCGGATATTTTAATTGAAGGTATAGATTCATAATAAGGACTACTCCACAATCGAATAAACGCGAATTATGAAACGTAACAGATCTAATTATCAGTTCTTATATAATAGAAGAACAGCAGTTTTGTTCGTTCTGTTTTTTATAGGTATCGTATTTAATAATACTGTGTTAGCAAAAAATTCAACCCTTGTTCTTAAAAACGCTGATTTTAACCGCAATACCCTGGAACGGGGAAGCCTGGTCAGTGTGCTTCAGGGCAATGTTGTTTTTGTTTACGAGAATACCACGATTTGTTCGGACGAGGCGATCTGGTACAGGGGAAGCGGGGTTGCGAATTTTAAGGGCAATGTAAAGCTTACCCAGGAAAATCAGGAGCTCACGTGCAAGCGGCTCGATTTTGTCCGCGACGAAAAAAAACTTACCGCCCAGGATAATATCGATTTTTTCGATAAAAAAAAGAGTATGCGCATCATAGCGCAAAAAGGGGTCTACTACTTTGAAAAAAAACATCTTACATTGACAAAAAATCCCCAGATGTTTCAGTACGATACCACCCGCGCGGAGACGCTCTCCATTGCCGGCGACAAAATGGTGTATAACGACTCGCTTAACATCGCAACCGCCGAAAACAACGTGGTTATCACCAAAGGATTGCTCAGAAGCAGGTGTAAAACAGCAACCTATAACATGGAAACCGATGTTGCAAAACTGCGCACCGATCCCTGGATCTACTACGACATTCATGAAGTGACCGGCGACTCCGTAGACCTGTTTTTTGTCGATGAAGCGCTCAAAGGCGTGTCGGTCATGAGAAACGCCAAGGGATTTCACCGGGATATAACGCTCAAAGACACAATCCACACGAATGTGACGGGCGACAGCATCTATATGGCCATATCGGACAGCGGCACCGTGGAGACAATCTGGACCCATAAAGACGCGCACACAGTCTACTACTCCTCAAAAACCCCGCACCTGCAGAACGAAGGAAACGGCAAGTTCATGGTGCTTCATTTTGTGAAAGGCACCACCGGCACCATGAACATTTCGGGCAACGCCGAGTGCGTCTATTACCTGAACGAAGAGAAAGAGTCGGGGAAAAACGAGGCGAACGGCGACGACATCTTCATTCATTTCGTCGAGGGAAAAGCGGTGCATATAAAACTTGTGGGCGGTGTGCGGGGCACGTATTTTGCAGAGAGAAGCAAGTGAAAATTTTAAATTTTAAATTTTATATTTTACATTTGGGATATGGATGGGGAATGGTTTATATCGGCGTATGTATAAATAATTAATCCCCTGAGTCCCGCAGGGACGATATATCTATAGCACAATAAAATAAAAAACCATCAACATAATATTTGAAAAAACAAATCATGACAACAGAAACAAAACCGAAAACCCGTGAAATCAGGACGGAAAAGCTGGTAAAGATCTACAGCAAGCGCCGGGTCGTGGACGAGGCCTCCATTGTCGTGCGCCAGGGCGAGGTGGTGGGCCTGCTGGGACCCAACGGCGCAGGGAAAACAACCACCTTCTACATGATCGTCGGCATGATACGCGCCACGAACGGAAAGATATTTCTTGACAATACAAATATTTCGAAGAAGGCCATGTACAAGCGCGCGCGCATGGGCATCGGCTATCTGCCGCAGGAAGCCTCCATCTTCAGGAAGCTGACCGTGGGCGAGAATGTCATGGCGATCCTGGAGACCCAGAAGATAAGCGCCAAACAGCGCAAAGTCCGCATGCGCGAGCTGCTCGCCGAACTGCATGTGGCCCACCTCGAAAACAACCTCGGCTATACCCTGTCCGGCGGCGAGCGCCGCAGGGTCGAGATTGCCCGGTCGCTTGCCATCAGCCCCGACTTCATCCTTCTGGACGAACCCTTTGCCGGCGTGGACCCCATTGCGGTCGAGGACATCCAGAGCATCGTGCACCAGCTTCGGGAAAAAGGCCTCGGCGTGCTCATCACCGACCACAGCGTGCGCGAAACCCTGCGCATCACCGACCGCGCCTATATCATGGCCGAAGGAAAAATCCTCATCGAAGGAACCGCCAAAGAACTCGCCGAAAACCCGGAAGCCCGTAAGATCTATCTGGGGAGGAATTTCAGGCTGGATTGAGGAATTTTAGATTTTAGATTTCAGATTTTAGATTTGGGATAAGGAAGGGGATTGTTTTATAGTGATTGTTGACCAAGCAATAATCGCAGAAACAGACCTTCTTTATAACAGGGTGCGGACTAAATGTAACGATTTCGTACATCGTTCTCGAAAACAAATTAAATATATAACTCTGTGTCTCTGCGTCTCTGCGTGAGCAAACGTAATCCGCTCTACAGCTTCTTTTTTGTATATACATGCACGACAAACCCCGCAACGCAGCCGGTATAGTTGGGCATGATATTCTCTTCTTTGCCTTGAATGGGGCGCATATCCGGTATGTATCCGTTTTGAAATATCGAGAGTTTCAGGGAAAGGCTTTTGCTGATCATTGCATAAAAATCCGCTCTGGCCTGCAGGCCGGGTCTGATGCTGTGCAGGTACACGTCATCATGTTTCAGGACATGGTACGCAGCCATTACTATGGCATTGAGGTTACAATGCACCGGCGCGCCGAGATTGTTTTTTGCCGGGGCTTTTAGAAGCGTGATGCCGATAATAGACCAGTCAACGTACGCATCCCACTCGTTACGTTTCTGGTTTATGGAGAAAGCGAAGGTGTTGGGAATAATCATATAGCCTGCATAAATTTCATCGCCGAGAAATTTCCGGTATTTTTTTGGTATCCTGCCCGCAGCATCGGATTTTTTTATAAGCGCCTTTGCGTCAATATCAAGCAGGTATGAGATCGTAAAAACATCGGACAGGTATGGCCACGGATATGCTGCTCCGCCTGCAAGATGCAGATCCAGGCGCACGGGGACTTTACCGGGCGCAGCACAAACGCCTGTGCAAATAAGCGCCATAACGAGTAAGGCTGATTGTACGGGGATTTTTTTCATGTATATCCTTTTTCACTACAAACAGGACGGTTTTAAGCTATGGGTTCAGGGGTTGAATTCCGGTATATTAATTCTATAATTCTTTTTTGCTGCTGTATATTATTATTTTGCTTGGGGAGGGTTTCACGCAGAGACGCAGAGGCGCGGAGGAAGAGCTGACATGAGAGAAATAAATGAAATATCGGGAATAATTGTTGATTCAGCTTTAACTACAAACTGGACGGTTTTAAGCTATGGTTTCATGGGTTGAATTTCGGTATATTAATTCTATAATGCTTTTTTGTGGCTGTATATTATTAATGCATGGGGAAGGTTTCACGCAGAGACGCAGAGGCGCGGAGGAAGAGCTGACATGAGAGAAATAAATGAAATATCGGGAATAATTGTTGATTCAGCGTATCATATCCATACAAAGTTAGGGCCGGGTTTGCTTGAATCGGTATATGAAACAATCCTGGCAAAAGAGCTTGAAAAAAGGGGTTTGTTTGTTGAAAGGCAGAAATCCATACCAATTATTTTTGACGGGATTTCCTTTGAAGAAGGGTTCCGAGCGGATCTGATTGTTGAAAAACAAATAATTGTTGAACTGAAATCCGTCGAACAGTTTGCTCCGGTGCATAGCAAGCAGGTGTTGACATACTTACGCTTGCTCGATTGCCGGCTTGGCTTGCTATTAAATTTTGGTGCTCCGGTAATGAAGGATGGCATAAAAAGGATCGTTAACAAATTAAATATTTAACTCTGTGTCTCTGCGTCTCTGCGTGAGGAAAAAAAACAGTAGTAACGGCTGCGGTGCTCCGGCAATGAAGTATGGTATAAAAAAATTGTTATCAAATTATTTTTATAACTCTGTGTCTCTGCGTCTCTGCGTGAGGAAAATTAAACAGGAGTAGCGGCTGCACTAAAGATTGCTGTTTCATTAATTCCATAAATAATAACAGGTTACACGCAGCACGCCGACCCTGAAACTATTTTCAAGTATAATATATTCAACCCGGAATTGTTAAAAAATAATAAAAAATCCTCTATTTTTCATTTCGGCTCACTTTTTGCTTGTAGAGTTTTGTATTTTATAGTAAGCTTTAATAGAAATGCATGCAACTCTATTTTTGTCAACGTACTGAAAGGAATCGATTTTGAATCTTGGATTAGACCTGTCGCTCAGATTACAGCAGAAACTCTCCTTTCAGATGATTCAGTCTCTGAAGCTGCTGCAGGTGAACACCCTGCAGCTTGAGCAGTTGTTAAGGAACGAGCTCGAGATGAATCCGGTGCTCGAGGTTACGGAAGAAACCGAACTGACGCAGGAGGAGGCGGCGAAGGAGGAAAAGGAAGCCGAGAAGGAGGCGGCCGAGGACAAGGATCTGGAGGTGGGAGAGGACGATGTTGACTGGGAGGAGTATCTGGAGGAGGGGTTCGACCTGGGGTACAACCGCAGCGAGGAATATGAGGCGGGCCAGGAGCGGTACGAGCCGACCCCGGTGTATCATACGTCGCTTGAAGAGCACCTGACCAATCAGCTTGACGAAAAAAAGCTTTCCGAAAAACAGAAGCTGCTGGTACAGTTCATCATCGGCAGCCTCGAAGAGGACGGGTATCTGCGGCTTACCATAGAGCAGATCGCGGACGCGACCAACACCATATCCTATGAGGTTGAGGAGGCGCTAAGTGTTATCTGGAATATGGAGCCTGCGGGTATCGGGGCCAGAAACCTCCAGGAGTGCCTTGCGATACAGCTTCGGCGCAAAGGGCTTGAGCATTCCCTGGCCATGCGTATTGTTTCGGAAAAATGGGACCTGTTTGAAAAAATAAAAATTCCGGAGATAGCTCACGATCTGGGTGTCGATTCGATTACGATTCAGAATGAGCTTGAGATAATCAGGAAGCTGAACCCCAAGCCCGGGCATCTGATCGGCGGGGAGAAGACCAACACCATCGTGCCCGACCTGATCGTGGAAAAGATGGACGGCAAATTCGTGGTTATGCTCAACGACCGGTCGGTTCCCTCGCTGCATATCAGTAAAGCGTATGCGGATATGCTGCGCCGGGGCAGCAGCGCCAAAAAAGAGGTGAAGAATTACGTGCGCGAGAAGTTCAACAGCGCGACCTGGCTTATCCGTTCGATTGAGCAGCGCAAAGCGACCATGCTCAAGGTCATGCACGCGATTATCGAGCGCCAGCCCGATTTTTTCGAAAAGGGTCCGCCCCATCTGAACCCCTTAAAGCTGCAGGACGTTGCCGACATGATCGGCATGCATATTTCGACGGTCAGCCGCGTTACCAACAACAAGTATGTACAGACTCCCCACGGTATATTCGAGTTGAAATATTTCTTTTCCGAAGCGCTGGGACAGGACCAGAACGGTGCTGATATTTCAACGGTAAAAATAAAAACGCGTCTTAAGGAACTGATTCAAGCGGAAGAAACCAAAAAACCCCTGTCGGATCAGCGGCTTTCCGAAATCCTGACAAACGAAGGTTTCCGGGTCGCGCGCCGCACGGTGGCAAAATACCGGGAACAGTTGCGGCTGCTCCCTGCAAGGCTTCGCCAGAAATATGAGTGAGCCATTAACGCACAACGCCGCATCGCCTTCGGACGCAATAGAAGCGGCAACCCGGCCCGGCCCGGGGGGTGAGCGAAGGCGCGCCTTCCCGCAATGGCTTCGCAAGCCGATTCCGCGGCGCGGGAAACGAAAGCTGGTCGAGGAGTATATACGGCAAAGCGGCCTGCATACCGTATGCGACGAGGCCCGCTGCCCCAACCGCGCCGAATGTTTCGGCGCAGGTACCGCCACGTTTCTCGTGCTGGGGGATGTCTGCACCCGCAATTGCCGGTTCTGCAGCGTTTCCCACGGCACGCCTTTGCCGCCCGACCCGCTGGAGCCTGCGCGGATTCTTGACGCGGCGACCCGGATGAAATTATCCTATGTTGTCATTACCATGGTGACCCGCGACGACCTTGCCGACGGCGGTGCGGGGCATATCGCACAGATCATATCCTTGCTCAGGCGTGAAAACAGCACCGTTACGGTAGAGGTGCTTGTGTCCGATTTTGGCGGGGATATGGTGCCGGTTCAGTCGGTGCTCGCCGCGCAGCCCGCTGTATTCGGCCACAATATCGAAGCGGTGCCTTCGGTATTTAAAAAAATAAGGCCCCGTGCGGATTATGAGACTTCGCTCCGGTTGCTTGCGTATGCGGCGCAGAACAGCACGGGAGCGCTTATCAAATCGGGGTTCATGGTCGGGCTCGGGGAGACCGAGAGCGAGGTTGTTGCATTGCTTGCGGATCTGCGCCGTTCACAGGTGGCTGCGGTTACGATCGGGCAATATTTACAGCCGACGAAAAATCAGACCCCGGTTGCGGGGATCATAACGCCCGATCAGTTTGAGCGCTACGCCTCGTGTGCGCGAAAGATGGGATTTGCGTCGGTGTTTGCGGGACCCTTTGTGCGCAGTTCATACCGGGCTGCGGAGGCGTACGCCAGCCGGAGGCCTGCATAGCCGAAAAACGCGATGCGCCAGGAGCGGTAAACCGGTATTGCCTGATCCGAGAAAACATTGTACCATTATAGAGTCTTACACAAACGTCATTCTACATTCAACCGGAGGCTGGAGTCATGAACATACAGATAACCTCGCGACATTCGAAAGTTTCACAAAGCACGCACGACTACCTGAAGGCGGAGCTTCAAAGTCTTGAGAAATATTACGATAAGATGACGTCCTGTCACGTCATTCTCGACACCGAACATATCACCAAAACCGTTGAGATCATCATAAACGTTCAGGGCTCGACCGTCAGCGCAAAGGCAAAATCGGACGCCCTGGGCAAATCGGTGGACAGTGCGCTGGGCAAGATAACCCGGCAGCTTATAAAATTCAATCAGAAATTAAAGGATCATAAAAACGCTCCGATAAAGGAAAACCTGACAGAGGCGACTGAGGAGTAGCGCCGGGGTGTGCATCCGGTCCCGTATCAAAAGAGGCTCGTATATGCAGGCGTATGCAGCCATGCCCGGCAGGGGTTGCAAAACCAGAGCAGAATTATTATGAACCCTGCGGGGCGGGGAATTTATTTTATAGAGAAAGAAGAAAGGATGCTGTAATCGGTGAAAAGAAGCAATTACGAATTGATTGTGGGCGGCGTGATAATCCTTTCTCTTTTTATCCTTATCACGGGAGTGCTCTGGCTTAAAGAGGTGAGCGTATCCCGCAAGATGGTGCTGTATACCGCGCTGTTTCCCAACATCGGCATATTGCAGGTGGGCGACCCGGTCACCGCCAACGGGCTGAAACGCGGCATCGTTACCAAAACCTATTTTCACGGGCCAATGGTCGCCGTACAGTTCAAACTGGACCGCGATGTGGCCTTTACCGATTCCAGCAGAATCACGGTTCAGAATATCGGCCTTATGGGAGAGCGCCAGCTGGGGATTCTGCTTTCCAGCAAAGGAGCGCGGTGCGTTCCGGACACAAAGGGCACGGTTACCTACCTGCAGGGCTATTTCGACAGCGGCATCGCCGAGGCGATGGGAATGCTGGGCGGTGTGCTCAACGACGTGCTGGTGCTGATCGATACGGTAAAACAGATCGTGTATCAGACCGTGGGTAATCAGGAGTTCGTGGTGTTTTTCAAAACGGTCGTCACGCGGCTCGACACGATCGTGTCCATTGCCGACCGTCTTGTCACGGACAACAAAACCGAACTGTATGCAACGGTGGACAACCTGCATACCATGACGACCGACCTGAAAAACCTGGTGGCGGCCAATCGTGATAATCTGAACGCCATCATCGAAAACGGTACGCAGCTGACCACATCCGCGCTTACCATTGCGGGGCGCATCGACTCGATAACCGCAACGGTCAATACGATTGTTTCCGACCTGGAGTCTGGCAAAGGCACGGTGGGCGTGCTTCTGGAGGATGAGACCATGATAAAGGATTTGAAAGCGTCCCTCGGCTCGCTGGATTCGCTGGTTACCGACGTCAATGATAACGGACTCAAGCTGCGCGTAAAACTGTTCGGCAACAAAAAATATTTCAACGAGGCCAAGGAACGATAGGCACCATGAAACAGAGAGACATAGTCGTCAGCAACTCGCTCGGCATCCACGCAAGACCCGCCGCGCTGATCGTGAAAACCGCCATGAAATTCAACTCCGCCGTCTATCTGATCAAGGACGGCACCAAAGCGGACGCAAAGAGCATCATGAGCATCATGATTCTTGCCGCCGCCAAAGACACGCCGATTACCATTCAGGCCTCGGGCGGCGACGAAGAGCAGGCCGTGCATGCCATAGCGGAGCTGTTCGAGAAGAGGTTCAACGAGGAGTAACTCCCGCTAACCCAGACAAGCTGGACTTTAGCCCCACTTTTTAAGAATAGCATTTTCCTTAACGTGGGATTAAAATTCTTTCAAACAACTGGTAGTTAATTTATTAACCCCAGTTGTTGCCCTTTAGGGAACCTTTTACGCAAAACAACAGAATAAGCGCCCTGCTAATCGCAGGATTAAAATCTGTACGCTGACTTATGCTCCGCTTCGCTCTGCACCTTGTCTACGCTTTGAATGTATCTACTCTTGTTGCGTAGATAATTCAGCAACAGACACTAAAAAACCTTTTTTATCCTCTCAAAAATCTCGTCAATCGTACCGATGCCGTCGATGTCCTTCACGATTTTCCGTCCCCGGTAGTAGGTCAGGCACGGTTCGCTCTGGTTCTTATATGTTTTGATCCTGTTCTGGATTATCGACACGTCCGCATCATCGGCACGGCCTTCTATCGCAGCGCGTTTGGTAAGCCGTTTGACGACCTCGTCATCGGATACCGCTATATTGACGACAAAATCCAGGGTTTTGCGGATATCCGTCAGCATTGCGTCCAGGGCTTTGGCCTGGGGCAGGCTGCGGGGGAACCCGTCGAGCAGAAACCCGTTTGTCACGTCTTTCTGCGACAGGCGCTCTTTGACCATGGCAATGGTGACATCGTCGGGAACAAGCTGGCCCTTATTGGAATAGCTCTGCGCCGTCTTTCCCAGTTCGGTGCCGTTCTTTATATGATACCGGAACATATCCCCAGTCGAAATGTGGGGTACCTTCAAGAGCTCTGCGATTTTTACCGCCTGCGTGCCTTTTCCCGCGCCGGGAGGGCCGAAAATAACGCCGTTTTTACCCATGATAATCACTCCTTTATTCTGGTGCTTGTTGTAGAAAACAGATACGAGTAACGTAGTACTCCGTCGAGATTTTAAAAATAGTTAGAAGCCGGTTTGCGCACCAATGACTATTTTTATATATCGACAGAAAAGGATAATTACCCTTGATTTCCAGCGTGAAACAGCAGAGCGGAAAAACGATACGTTCTCCCTATGTGTGGGCCTTTACCGCCTATTTTACCGAGGGCTTCCCCTATACCGTCATACGAACCGTTTCAACCTTCTTTTTCAGGGATCGCGGCGTCTCTCTTAAGTCAATAGGCCTGACCTCGCTGTTCGGCCTTGCGTGGAGTCTCAAACCGCTGATCGGCCCTCTTGCCGACCGGTTCGGCACAAAACGATCCTGGCTGTTATGGATGCAGGCGATTCTCTGCTGCATCATGCTCTGCACCGCCTTTTTTTCCTCGTTCGACGGGGGCATACACGTTATCGCGGTTCTCTTTTTTTTCGGATCGTTTTTTGCGGCGACCAATGATATCGCAATCGATGGTTACTACATGGAAGCGCTCGATTCTAAAAGCCAGGAGCTGTATATCGGGTACCGGGTCATGGCATACCGTGTCGCAATGATTGCGGGCACCGGCATTGTTGCGACCATCGGGACAAAGGCCGGGTGGTTCAGAGCGTTTCTCTTCGCGGCGGTGTTGTTCGGACTCTTTTTCATCTACAACCTCTTTTTTCTGCCCCGCGTGGAAAAAGAGGTCCGGCCGATGTATCTGTTGTTCAAATCATTGTTAAAGCCCAGGATACTGCTTATTGGGGCGTGCATCAGCATCTGCATCGCGATGATACGATACGGGTATACTTCAGGCGGCTGGCAATCGATTCCGGGGACGGCGCCGCTTTTACAGAAAACTGATTTTACGCACATAATCACGACGCTGCTGTTTCTGGCGCTGATCGGGCTGCTGCTGTTTCGTAAAAAACTGTTTGCGGTCATGACAAAAAATCCGGACACGTTTTATTCGAAGGCGTTTCTGTCGTTTCTTGACAGAGATAAAATAGGCGTTATTATCATCTGCATTATTTTTTTAAGAACCGGCGAATACATGCTCTCGACGCTGGAATCCTCGTTCTTTCACGATCTGGGGATCAAGGTTCATTTCGGGTGGATTCGGTCGTTTGTCGGACTGCCCTGCTCGATTCTGGGTGCGCTCGCCGGCGGCGCCATGATAGCGAAAGCGTCGCTGAAAAAAGTGATGTGGCCGTTTCTTTTCCTGCAGAACTGCACGAACCTTGTCTACATGGCGCTTGCCTTTTCTCTTTCCCATGTTCTCCTGGTGAATACCGGCGCGCAGGTTCCGGCGCCTGTCGGCGCTGTGAAACTGTTGTCTGTTGTGCTGGTTCACGGGTTCGATCAGTTTTCCGGCGGCCTTGGATCGGCCGTGCTGACCGCGCTTCTGCTGAAACTGTGCAATCCGGAATATAAAGCGGCTCATTTTGCCATCGGCACCGGGCTGATGACGTTAAGCGGCGTTTTTGTCGGCATTATCGGGGGGTATCTCTGCGACTGGCTTGGCTACGGATACTTTTTCGGCATCAGCTTCCTTTTTTCCCTGCCCGGCATGGCGGCGATCCTGTTTCTTCCGGATGCTATTTATTATAATACAAAAAGCGCTTACAAATAATAATAAATATAGGTAAAAAAATGTTTCGTTATAGTACCATATAAACTATTTTTACATCGATGAATAAAAGAATTGAAATTTCAAAAACATTTCAACATTATGAGTGCGCCGTTGTTTTTGAAGGAAGTTGTTTGGATTTTTTAAAACAAATTCCTGACAATCTCTTTCAATTGATTGTAACATCCCCTCCCTATAATATTGGCAAGGAATACGAAAAAAAGCTGAAATTGGAGGAATATTTAGATCAGCAAACACCCATTATTAAAGAATGTGTCCGAGTTCTATCTGCAAGAGGAAGCATTTGCTGGCAGGTTGGCAATTATATTGATCGCGGATCAATAATACCCCTTGATACCGTCCTGTATCCGATTTTCAACGCTTTTGGTTTAAAAATGAGGAATAGAATCATTTGGCATTTCGAACATGGACTGCATTGTTCAAACAGATTTTCCGGACGATATGAAACAATAAATTGGTTTACTAAATCGGACAACTACACTTTTAACCTTGATCCGGTCCGTATTCCGCAAAAGTATCCTGGCAAAAAATATTTTAAAGGTCCAAAAACCGGTCAGTATTCCTGTAATCCACTGGGGAAAAACCCTGGCGATCTATGGATCATCCCGAATGTCAAGAACAACCATGTAGAAAAAACTATTCATCCGTGTCAATTCCCGGTAGAATTAATTGAAAGGCTCGTTTTGTCAATGACGAATGAAAATGATTGGGTTTTTGATCCTTTTTTAGGCACAGGAACCACCGTTATCGCTTCTTTGCGACATAAAAGAAGAGGTGCCGGCGCAGAAATAAAACCGGACTATATAACAATCGCTCAAGACCGTATTCGTCGGGAAATTGATGGCACTTTAGTTACACGCCCAATGAACCAACCGGTCTACGATCCGAATAATGCGGGCAATAATGGTCGAATTCCCGCAGGGACATTACTACAACAAAACAATACAATGCAACTTACGCTTTTCGAAAATTCTTTAAAGGAATACTCTGAAAAATGAAAATTGCCGAAACATACTCTCATCTGAATGGGTTGGAATATTTACTTGTTCATAAACCAAAGCTATGGGAAGAAATTAAAACCGCGATAGCTTCCATTAATGCGGAAAAATGCAAAACAAAAATTTCTAAAGAAAAAACCATGCAGGGGAAATTACTGTACAGTCCAATCGATATGAATAGAAATTTTAAAAAGCTGCTCTCAAAAGAAAATTGGAAAGAAAGCCGCGTGAGTTATTGGGTTACAAAAAAAGAGAAATTAATTCGTAAAATCATGTCTCTTAAGCCTGAAGAGCAGAAGAAAGAAATTGAAGCGTCCGGTGAAATACCTATTTTCAGTTATAATCAGACCGATCTTACTAAAGACCGCGTGGCGTTAGAAATTCAGTTCGGCAAATACTCTTTTGTTGCTTACGATCTATTTGTAAAACATCTGGCTTTTTATATCGGCGATAAAATCGATGTTGGCGTTGAAATACTACCTATGAAATCTTTACAATCCCAAATGAGTTCCGGTGTAGCATATTATGAGGGGGAATTTTACAATGTCATACGTCAGGGGCGAGGCGTTCCAGCAGTACCATTAATCTTACTCGGTATCGAAGCATAATTTTTATTTTACTTAAAAATATCCTTACTGCTTGTTTGCGAGGGGAAAATATAAAAATTGTATTCAATTTTGCAAATCGCTATTCGTATTTAGTATTTTATTAACCCGGCTCATATATACCAGCACCGGTATAAAAAACAATGAAAAAAGCAATACTCTCTATCCTTCTACTGCACATACTGTTCATTTCGTCCTATGGCGTCGAACCACCGGGAGAAATCGAGGTCGGTGCTATCTGCCGTCTCACCTCTCTAGACGGTACTGTTTTTGAAGGCATACTAGATGAAAAGGATGACACCTCTCTTATCATTCAGTGCATGGGCACGCCGTATAAGCTGAGTTTCTCTCTTATAGAAACGTATACCCTGTTGATACCGCCACGGGATAAAAGCGACACCGCCACTGCCGAATGGATCACTTTTGAAGAGCTGCTGCACCGCGCAGGCGCAGTGGGCAAGATACAGATACTCATTTCAAACGGAACGGTTTTCAAAGGTATTGTCACCGATATCGACTCCGAGAACGTTAAAATAGATGTCGGCGGATCTCAAATTCCGATATCCAGGGACCTGATTTCACACATCATAAAAACTCCCCTTGAGGTGCAGAAACAGTCCCTGAAAAAACAGGCGGATGGGCAGACTGAAACAGATAAACCCGCCGGCCCTTTTGACACGGTCTATGTAAAAAGCATGGAACAGGACGAGTATGGCAACAGCCTCCCGCCGTTACCGATCATCGGAAAGATACAGAAAAACGAGCCGGACGGGCTGGTTATTGTAACGCCCAACGGCGTGAAACGGGAGTTTGCGCAGACGCGTATCCTGCGCGTATCAAGCCACAACGCGCCGGTATACGAGGAAAAGATCAAGGCCTATGCAAAACCGCTGTTCTGCCCGCAGAACATGATACTGGTCGACGTGCCGCCGGGAAAAGAGGGGCGGCCGTTTTTCAAGGTGTGTGTTGACAAATATGAATATCCGAACCACAAGGACGTGGTGCCGCAGACCAGCGTCACGTTCGAAGAGGCTGCGCAGATATGCAAAAAAAGCGGGAAGCGGCTCTGCTCCACCGAGGAGTGGCAGTGGTCGTGCAGCGGGCTTGAAGAATACACGTATCCCTACGGATTCCGGATGGACAAGGTTTTCTGCAACCGGGAGGGCGCCCAGAAGGTCGAGCCGTCGGGCGTCCGGTACCGCTGCGTGTGCAAGTTCGGCGTCTACGATATGGTCGGCAATGTTTTTGAATGGGTGACCGGCCCCGACGGCACTCCCATGCTCATGGGCGGCCCCTACTCCAAATGCCAGACGATCTCCCCCGGCCTGAGCGGCGCGGCAAAACCGCAGATCGGGTTTCGGTGCTGCAAAAGTAATTAGTTTCTGTTCAAAATTGACATGTACGACCCCAGAATCCCCCTATCGCAGAGGGACTTATAAGGTTTTGATCTTATTATAAACATGTTCAATAAAAGTCCCCCTTCGGGGGATTTAGGGGGCGTACATGTCCATGTGGAAAAATACGAATCGACATTACAGGTTACCAAATCTCTGCACAATATTCCCTGCAAGTATCACAGCAGCAAGCTCCGTACGCAGCCTGTTTGTCGAGAGTATTATGCTTTGCGCTCCTTTGGCGTTCAGCAGAGCAATTTCCTCATCGGAAAATCCGCCGGGAGGGCCTATAAAGCATGATATGCCGTTGCTTATCAGCGAGGTATCGTTGAATTCCGACAATGTTTTTCCTTTGTCGTCGCCGACAAGGATAAGGCTGGACGCCTTTGTTGTAACCTGATTAATATCCACTGGTTGGTTAAGTGCTGGAAACCAGGCGTTCCAGGATTGTTTTGCTGCGGTGATCATTTTTTTCTCAAAGCGTTGCCTGTTTTTTCCCCAGCTTTTTGTCCACCAGTCTTTGCGGCAATGGGTGCATTGTACCGGGGTTATGGCGGTAACTCCGAGTGGCACAAGACCGGTCAGAGCAGCTTCGAAGTTCTCTTTATCAGGCAGGCCGATAAAGAAGTGCATGGCAGGTGACGGCGGATTCTGGGCTTTTTCGCTTATGATCCGGGTGAAACAGGTTTTTTTATCGATACGCTCGATCCGGCAGAGAAAAATGCGTCCTTTTCCATCGGTGATAAAAATGGTATCGTCCTGGTTCAGGCGGAGCACGGAATGGATATGCCGCGTCTCTTCCTCGTCAAGCACTAATTCGGTATCTGATATCTGGTTTGAAAAAAAGAGAAAATGATCTTCGATTTTACTCATAGCATTAATAACTGATCGAACTGGTTAAAAGTATGTATTAAAAAGATTCTGGTTTTATCTAACCCTTAACGCTTAACCCTTAACCCTTAACGCTTAACCCTTAACCCTTAACGCTTAACCCTTAACCCTTAACGCTTAACCCTTAACCCTTAACGCTGAACGCTTAACCTTGAACCCTTAACCTTTCTTTCTTTTGAAAATATATTTTAGAACATTCCGACAGGACGCAATAACACTATTTGTACGCATACAGTATGAACAATACCGTAAAATGGGATGGAAGAGGAAAGGGAAGCCCGCTGGGCATGCGGATTTTTATTACAATAATCGCCTGGTGCGGAGTGTTTCCTGCGTATGCGCTGCTTTCGGTTGTTGCCTGCTGGTATGCTTTGCGTGATAAACAGGGGGCAGCCGCATTCCGGGCGTTCAGGAGCAATGCGGGTTTTACGCATACGGGTTTCCTGCACATCTATAGACATTTTTATGCGTTCGGCATGGCGCTTATCGACCGTGTGGCCTTTGTCGCGCTTACAAAGCCGCCTTTTACCTATAGTTTAATCAACGAAGATTTCATCACCGGTATTCTGGAGAAAAAAAAAGGCGTTATTCTGGTTTCAGGCCATATCGGCACCTGGGAGATCGCGGGCAATCTTCTGTCCGACCGGCTGGACGCGGACATCTATGCGGTGCTGCTTGACAATGAAAAGCAGGAGCTGAAAGAAGCGTTTGGCAGGGTGACCGGACAGAGGCGGTTCCATACCATCGCCGTCGAAAAAGAGGCGGTCGCCATGATGATTCGCATACAAGAGGCGTTGCGGAACAACGGCATCCTGTGCCTGCTGGCCGACCGTGTTACCGGATCGGCACAGATTAAAATGCCGTTTCTGGGCAAAGAGGCGGTTTTTCCCCTGGGTCCGTTTCAGATCGCTGCGATTACCGGCACGCCTGTCGTGCCGTGCTTTATTGTCAAAGACGGCCTGACCCATTTTACCCTCAAGGCATACTCGCCGATACTGTTTGAAAAGGTTACCAGACAGAACCGGGACGAGAGCGTAATCTCGGCCATTAAACAGTTTGTGTCCATTATCGAGGAGGTTGCGAAGAGTCACCCGTATCAGTGGTTTAACTTTTTCAATTTCTGGGACGAGTGACGTTCGGGGCGTTTTCTGCCGCCGCTTAAATCAACACTATTTCTTAACCGCTTCCACGATCATCTTGACAATGTCATTGGTTGAAATGCCTTCCGCTTCAGCGTGAAACGATTTCACGAGGCGGTGGCGCAGCACGGGAAATGCCGCCCGCGTAACATCGTTTGCGTCCGGCGTCGGCCGTCCCTGGATCACGGCATAGGCTTTTGACGCCAGGATAAGAAACTGCGACGCGCGTGGCCCTGCGCCCCAGGTAAGCAGTTTTTTTACCGTATCGGGGCAGAAAGCGTCCGCGGGCCGGGTCGCGCGCGCGAGCGATACGGCGTAGGAGACCACGGAGTCTGCAACCGGCACGCGCCATACCAGGTCGCGGTAGGTCGAAAGCTGATCTGCGGAAAGAACCGCGGCCAGCGTATCCTTCCGTGGCAGTGTAGTTCGTTTGACGATCTCTATTTCAGACTGCAAATCGGGGTAGTCTATTTCGATGGAGAACATGAACCGATCCTGCTGGGCTTCGGGCAGGGGATAGGTGCCCTCCTGCTCTATGGGATTTTGTGTTGCAAGCACCCAGAAGGGCGAGGGGAGCGGATAGGTGCAGCCCGAGCTGGTGACTTCGTGCTCCTGCATCGCCTGCAGCAGCGCGGACTGGGTTTTGGGCGGTGTCCGGTTGATCTCGTCGGCCAGCACGATGTTGCTGAACACCGGCCCCTTTATAAAACGGAACTCCCGGGTGCCTGAGGTGCGGTCTTCGAAAAGGATTTCTGACCCGGTGATGTCCGCAGGCATGAGGTCCGGGGTGAACTGTATCCGGTTGAACTGAAGGTGCAGGCACTGGGCAAGGCTGGATACCAGCATGGTCTTTGCAAGTCCCGGCACGCCGATAAGCAGGCAGTGACCCCCGCACGAAAAGCAGGCCAGCAGGTCGTCAATCACCTCGTCCTGGCCGACAATACGCTTATGCAGCTCCTTTTTGATCGTTTGTACTGCAGCGCTGACCTCATCAAGCAGAGAGATATCATCGTGTGACTGAGACATGATTTTCCTTTTCCCGGTTATGCAATCAGTTTTAAAAACAGTTTTGTTTCCTTAACCCTTGAACCTTTAACGATTAACCCTTAACCTTGAACGCTTAACCCTTAACCCTTAACCCTTAACGCTTAACCCTTAACGCTTAACCCTTAACCCTTAACGCTTAACCCTTAACCCTTAACCCTTAACCCTTAACGCTTAACCCTTAACCCTTAACGCTTAACCCTGAACCCTTAACCCTTAACCCTTAACCCTGAACCCTTAACGATTCCAGGCATATCTTAAAATACATATATCGTCATTACATTCAACAGTCTGCTTTTTTAGCGGTTGAGATTTCCTTAAATGATAGTTTCAGTTTGAAAAACAGGTAGAGGCCGAGCAGCGTGATAAAAATGTAATTAACCGCATGATACACGATAACCAGCGCGCGGGCTTTATCCTTATCCATACCCAGGATATCAAGGCCCTGACCCATTGCCGCGTGAATGGTGCCGACATAACCGGGCGCAAGCGGAATCGCTGCGCCGAACGCGGCGCATGCCTGGGCAAACATGCTTTCGAGCAGGCCAAGCGGCGTGCCGGTGTCCCGTGCAAGCGCCATAATCATCGCCGGGTAGCAGGAGACGGTACAAACGGATAACACCAGAACACTTAAAAAACGACGGGGCGATTCAAGCCAAAGAAGCGCTGATATCAGCTCCGTACTGATGGTGCTGAACCGTTGGCGGTAGCGTTGAGGCAGTTTTTGCGTAATCCAGAGGACGATCCTGCCGGCTGCGGTCTGAAAGCGCAGGTAAAAAAGCAGGAATATGCAGCAAAAAACGACCAGGCCGGCCGCGACAGTCGCATACATCAGTACCGCGGCGCACTGCGGCAAAATAAATACGGGCAGTGCGAAAAACAGAAGGAACAGAATCGTATCGATCGCCCGTTCGACGATCAGCGTGCCGAGCGCGACCGTGAGAGGGTACCGATTTTTTTTCCACAGGATAAAGGCGCGGGCGAATTCGCCGATGCGTGCAGGCAGGATGTTGTTGATCATGAACCCGATGGTCACATTACTGAACAGGGAATCCCGGGACGCGTTTTTCACGTCCGGAAGCAGGTATTTCCAGCGCAGGGCGCGGAAATAGAGCGTCAGCAGAATGAATAGGCAGACCAGTGTAATGGTGACGATCCTGAAGGATTTCAGCTCGTGCCCGAGTTTTTGTATATCCACGTCTTTGAGAAACAGATAGAGTCCCAGACCTACGATGAGCAGGCCAAGGAGTGCTTTCAGCAGTGTTCCGGCGAATGGTTTTTTCATGATGAGAATGCTTTTTATTAATGCTTCGGGTAATTATTTTTCCTCCGCCCACTCTTCATACGACTCAAAAACGTCAAAAATCCGGTTAATGCCGATCAATATGAGGAGGTCAAGGATTTTTTTGTCCGATGCCAAAAGGCTGTTTTTCCCGGGTTTTGACATGAGCGTACTCTGCGCCAGAATGCTGATCAGATAGCTGTCGATGAATTTGATGTCAAGAAGGTCGAATACCACCGGCAGTTTTTTTCGGCCATATTCTTCCCGGAGCTGTTTCATCAGGGGATCGACAAGGGAAAAAAAGGTGTGCGTGCTGGCCGATTTCGGTTTGCAGATTTTGACATACAGCGAGCTGTTTTTCTCGGTGATTATAAATTTCATCCGCGTATAGTCCTTCATTATGACTCGGTGAAAAGAAGTTCGGTCTGCGTCAGGATTTTTTCACAAAAGCTTTTCCGGTGAATCGGACACAGGCCGTATTGTATGATATTTTTACGATGGAGGTCCGTTGGATACCCCTTGTGCCCGTTGAACCCGTATTCCGGGAACTGCGCGTGATACTCCTCCATGATCCGGTCGCGCGTCACCTTTGCGATAATGGAAGCTGCTGCAATGGATGCGCTTTTAGCGTCCCCCCCGACGATCGCCTGCTGCGGCCTGCCGCTCATATCCGGGATCGTTCTGTTTCCGTCGATCAGCGCCAGAGACCAGGGGTTGGTTAATGATTCGAGCGCCCGCTTCATCGCACAGAGCGAAGCGTTTAAAATGTTGTACCGCTCGATCTCTTCAACCGTGGCAATCCCCACCGACCACGACACCGCCTCCGCTGTAATGGCTTGATACAAAGTGTCGCGTTTCGCGGGGGAGAGTTTTTTTGAATCGTTGATCCCGTGTATCGGCGCTCCGAGGTTCAGGATAACGGCGGCCGCAACAACCGGTCCCGCAAGAGGGCCGCGCCCTGCTTCATCGGTGCCGGCGACCGTTCGGTTCCCGTTGTCCCCGACAAGCAGGTCGTGCTCGTACAGGGGTGTTGCGCTATACCTGTCCGACAACTTTTCGTCCTTCCACCCTGATTCTGTTTTGTGCAAATGCCTCGACCGCGCGCCACAGGCTTGCATGTTCGACTTTCAGCACGCGCTCCGCAAGGGAATCGGCGGTGTCGGTATCAAGCACCGGAACCGTTTCCTGAAAAATGACCGGCCCCCGGTCGTACTCTTCGTTCACGAAATGCACGGTAATACCCGACACTTTCGCCCCGTAATCAAGAACCGCCTGATGCACGGCCTTGCCGTACATGCCCTGCCCGCCAAACGAGGGCAGCAGCGCAGGATGAATATTCATGATGCGGTTTTGATACTTTCTGATAACCGCCGCGGGAATCATTTTCATATACCCGGCAAGGACAATCAGGTCTGCGGCGTATGCCTCAAGCGTGGCGAGGAGCTTTGCGGTATAGTCGTTTTCATCCGTATAATGGCCCGGCGCAAGGTGCAGGGTCGGTATTCCCTCTTTCTGCGCCCGTTCAAACGCCTTTGCCTTGCTGTTGTTGCCGATGCAAACGGCAAAGGTAACGTGCAGCACGCCTTCGTTCTTCTTGTCAATAAGCGCCTGAAAATTGCTGCCGCCGCCCGAAGCGAAAACCGCGACCCGTATACTGGTATTCATAGGAGGCCTTCGTGTGTATTATTGTTGTTCAACAGAGACAACTTTACCGCTGAAATTCAGCTTATAAAAGAACCCGCTCCAGGTAACCGTGTTGGTAAACAGCGTCCTGAATGTCGCGACCAGTACGGTGAACAGGGATAAGGGCTGGACCAGCAAAAAACGGATAAGCGTCGGTTGTTTGCCAAGCATGGGAAACAGCAGCGTCGTAAGCAGGGTGCCGAACAGAAAGGTAAGGGCGGCTATGCCGCCGATACCGGCGAATGTTTTACTGGTGGCGAAACTTATAATCATGGATACCGGCAGCAGCAGTTGAAAAAACAGGCACGAGATGACCAGCAGTATCGCGCCGACCCAGGTTTTTTTCTGATACGCCTTAAGAAACATCACCTGCCGCTCGAACCATCGGATGCTCTGCCAGATGGTGGGCAGGGTATCGTCGGTCGGCGTTATGCACGGCGTAACCATAATGGACTTTTTTGCGTTTTTTGCGATAAGCTGCGAAAGGCTCATATCATCAACCACGGTCTGCGCCCAGTAATCTCCTACGCCCAGCTCTTCGAAATCCTTCTTTTTGATAGCCATTGATCCGCCCCACAAACCCATATCCTGAAGAAAAGAGGCTGTGCTGAACAGCACAAGCAGCATGGCGTTCTGATACGCATTCACCAGCCCGCCCATCTTTCCCGACGAAGAGTAGAGCCACCTAAATCCCGAAGTTACCGTGATATCAGGCCTTGAAAGGGGTAAAATCAGCTCTCTAAGCCAGTTTCCGGAAAGGTGAATATCGGAGTCGGCAAACACATAGACCTGGGGATCGCGTGCAACTTGAATCGCAGCGAGCATATTATAGTTTTTCTGGCTGCATTGTGTCGTAATACCCGCAACAGCAAGAGACGCGCGGGGCTCGTTCTGAATAACCTTTTTAATCAGCGGCACGCAGGGATCGTTTTCGCTCTCGACCGTGAAAATAACTTCAAAGTCGCTGTAATCGAGGTTAAAATACGATCGTATGTTGTTTTCGAAGTTTTGCGGTATGCCTTTGCACGGCAGGATAATCGAACACCGGGGCTGATAGGAGGGGTCGAATTTCGGCCGCAATATCTTTTCGTACATAAACCGGTGATAAAACACCGTAAACAGCGTCGCACTCAGAAGGCCAAATACTATTATAATAGATAATACGTGAAAAACTGATAGTAACAAAACGTTCCCTCTATAGTTATTGAAGAAAAGATACGGAGATTTCTTTCAGTCAAAAATACGTTTCGAACACTGGGTTGGTAAAGTAAGAATTTCGTTTTGTTATGAAAAAGTCCGGGTCGGTGGAAACAGATCTATGTAATCAGTCGCGAAAAGCGCGCAAATTTTGAGGGACGGAGGCTAAATATATATTTAATAGTATGCCACGAAAAGCTCGATTCAACACGAAACGCCGCGGACCTTTGTTTATGGACCGTTTCAAGTCTATTGTCACACAGGATCAGAATTATGTTCAGGAACTCATCCGGTATGTTCATTTAAACCCTGTCCGTGCAGGTATCTGTGAGAATATAGATGCGTTGGCGGACTACACCTGGAGCGGTCATAGTGTTCTGATGGGAAAAGTGCGAAGGAATTTTCAAGATACTGAAACAGTTCTTCGCAGGTTCGGGACTGATAATGCATCAGCTCGAGTGCAGTATTGCCGGTTTTTACAAGCTGGTCTGACGGGATCGAGTGACGAGGACACGTTTGCTGCTGGGCATAGTGCCATAGAGGGTCAGTATCAAGGCGAAAACTTTGCTATTACTGTCAGAACAAGAGCAAAATCAATGGCTAAAGTAATTGCAGGAAGCGGGCCTGGTGATAATCAATGTGGAATTGGTGGTGAAAAGGTAGCGCTTAAAGGTGCAAATATACGAGCGCTTTACCAATACTCAAAAATGCTAAACTGGATGGAGAAAAAAGGTTTTTTGAGGTATAATGCCGTTATTGCAAACTGTTCATTTTATACTTTTTTAGGGATGAATCTTGCAGGAGTAAATAATATTTATGGTATTATTCCTGATCTTCAATATTTACAAATGGCTATTACAAAAGGATGGGGATATTAAATGTGAGACTTTATATTGCAATATTTATTGTAATGAGCATTCAATTCTTTTCATTTGGTAATTGTTATAAGTGGATCAAGAGAGGATTGACACCAAAGTTTTATTTTCTTGAAAAGTCTGACGATAATTCAGCATTATTTTACATTTTCATTTTTGATAAACTTGGGGAGACTAATTACAAAAAATTAAATGAGATCCAGATACAATTTGAAAATAATCAGGAGAAAATAATTATATCTGACAGCATTGTTATTGAACAAAAAAATGACAGATTCTATTTAAAGTTTGCAAGCAATAAAAGATTTAATCCACTAAACCAATGCGAAAGACGTGAACTAATTGAGATTAAGAACTTGTCATTTTTAGAGCAAAGCCGTTACAAAGATATTGCTGAAATTGAAAGAAAATATCCTAAAAACAAAGAAATTATTTATAGATACCAAGATAAGCTTCAGCCTTTGAGATATATGGTTCATGAAACAAATCATAATGAATTTATCACAAAATACAATGAAATTAAGTCAAAATTTTGGGTGGAGAACGGACTATAATTGATTATTTGTGATTGGTTTATTTACCGTAAAACCTTTTGCCAAATTGTTTATAATACAATTTCCAACCTTCCGTCTAACTTTGCCGAAATAAAGCTGTGTATTTGTTTAAAAGGTTCAAGGTTTATGGTGTAAGGCAAGTAAGATAAAAAATATAATAAGGATGAAAAGTGATGAAAAACAGTATAGTAAATACACCACAAAGAATATTAGTTTAAATTATGTCGTTGAAATATAGAATTGAACTTAAAATCATTTTTAAAGGGATTATTTCTTTTTTTATTGTATTGAGTATTTTGTACCCTCAAACTGTATATTCAAAAAATCTCCGCATCCGCAACGAGGCGCCTAATACGAATATCTCTGTCGAAATAACCGAGGCCGGGGATGTGGTAACAGACCTCTCTATAGACCCTAACAAGGGACCAATGGGTTCGTCTTCCGGGGATTTGGTTATTACTAAAACAGGAGGTGGACAAGAGGGTATCAAGATTAAAATAACGAATACAAATCTCTATATTAAGAATGATGTTCGTAATGGTAACCGCTCACCTGCTTTAACTGGGGATTTTTCAATATACAGCGAAGCACAACCGAAAGTAGTTCCCCAGGCTATTATAGGCGGAAATAATGAAAATATTGAGGGCGATTTAATGGTATATGGCGCTGTAGAGCCAAAACCGCCGGAAGTAACTTATTATGTTGATAATGAAGGCGTTTTTGTTAAAAACGGCGCAACAGGGTTGATACAATTTGCCTACGCCAATATTGGGTCTGAAGGAAGGACAATTTATTCAGATGGAATAGAACAGGAGAATCTGTATTATATAAAAGACCACCTTGGTTCAACCAGAATGACCATAGACGAAACCGGCGGGCAGGCGGAGATTATTGCGTATACTGCGTATGGGATACAGAACGAGCTGGCAACAGGGCCCCAAGCTCCAACGCGGGAGCGGTTTACCGGGAAAGAGCTGGATATGGATGGGGAGGATGTAGGGAATGGGGTGGCGGGGTTGCAGTTGGTTTATTTCGGGGCGAGATACTATGACCCGGGAATAGGAATGTGGACGAGCACGGATCCTGTTCAGCAATATTATAATCCGTATAAATATACAGCCAATCCGATATGTTTTATTGATCCAGATGGGATGATGAACAAATTCTGGACCAATTTTTGGCGGTTTATTGGCGCAAGCGCATTAGAGCCTTTGACTGGAGGTATGGTTAGTGCAACATCCGCTTTCGCTTTGGGTGCGGCTGCAACAGTTGGGACTGCTTTAATTGATCCTGGTGTGTATATGTTGTCTGGAAGCATCAATAACACTTTTCATAATATCGAAGGGATTAAAGACGGCAAACCTGTTACAAAAACAATAACATCTTGGTTCGGTGGACTTGCAAGTGGATTGGCCGATTGGGGGAATATGGTTACGTTCGGTATATTGCATGATATTGCCGCTGATCAATCCTCGGCAGCAATAGGATATTCGCATAACTATGCGTTTGATAAGAGATGGGATGATCCAGAGGCTTATGATATTTCTAATGCGGTACTTACCGATATATATAGTTATGGAATTCGAGGGACCTGGACTAAAATGGCAGGAGACTTAGTTTATTCTGGGCATGTTTTAGGTGAAGATCCGATGGTAGAAATGAGTAGAGGAAGCATGTATAAAGAAACAAAAAACAGATTCCATTATATGTATATGAAGATGTCTATGCAAGGTGAATATAGTGAAATAAGTCCAGGGCACAACAATGCAAAAGACCAATTGGCTCATTCCATTGGAGGTAAAATACTTGGAAAGAAAGTTTATTATTTTGGTTTTGAAGTGTGGGGAGAAAATTATGTGCGCTGGGAAGCGGATGATTATAATGTAGATGGAAATACTGGGGAATTAACTTCAGATGTCATTAAAAGCTATTGGGGATATTAATGTTACAGAAAAGTAAATTGTTTTTATTTGTAATTATTGGCATTTTTATTAACTGTGGCAGTGATATTGCTAAATCATGGGATATAAATTGGACGTTTTTGAATAGTACTGATAGCACTATAATAATACAAAAACTGCAACCTCGAATAAACGTTTATGGCGATGTTTTTTCACCTAAAGCTGAAAGAATGCAATTTAATGATAGCAGTCATTTATGGGCTCATTTCTATATTTCGGGTAGCAAAGATTATGTAAATGCCTTTCCCGACAATGCAATTATAAATGTTAAATTATTTATCGATACTACTGATAATACGATTGTGTTTGATTCTACTTTTATTTGGCATGAGCTTGTTTTTATAAAAGGAACAAACTCTGAAGGGTATGAAAACCAAGACATCAGCTATAAAATATTTTATATCTTTTTAAAATAGTGGTAAAATGCCTATGTACTTAGCTCACACTAATTCTTTTTTAGCCATGCCTTTTGGGAGCGGTGGGTTTTACTGTCGTGTGATTGCTGATATGACCGGAAAAATCGCTTCATTTCGCTGCTATCAGAACTCCAAGCGCACCGGAATCATTTCGTATTGCTCGCTAACAGGTGCCTGCGGTGCCGAAAACGTGAATTTGTCTCAATTTTCGAGCGGTATTTGTCGACTCAATAACTGTGTGAGCAAAGTACATAAGCATATAGTGGTAATAGTATTTCCGAACGGGTGGCCTGTTTGTTACTGTTTTAATTGTTGCTCATCAAATAAGAGTGTGTTATATGGTATCATTTTTGTTTGAATAGTATTAGGTTTAAATACTCACCTTTTAAAGGTAAAATGTTATGTGTCGTAAAAAGCAAAATTTACTTTTAAAGGGAGCTATTTCCTTATTCTTTGCATTCATCTTAATTTTACCTCAAACGATTTTTCCAAAAAACCTCCGCATCCGCAAAGAGATACCCAATTCCAATATCTCTATCGAAATAACCGCGGCTGGGAATGTGGTAACAGACCTCTCTATAGACCCTAACAAGGGACCAATGGGTTCGTCTTCCGGAGATTTGGTTATTACTAAAACAGGCGGTGGACAAGAAGGTATCAAGATTAAAATAACGAATACAAACCTCTATATTAAGAATGATGTCCGTAATGGTAACCGCTCGCCTGCTTTAACTGGGGATTTTTCATTTTACAGCGAAGCACAACCCAAGGTAGTACCACAAGCTATTATAGGCGGAAATAATGAAAATATTGAAGGCGATTTAATGGTATACGGTTCTGTAGAACCGAAACCGCCGGAAGCGGTCTATTATGTCGATAATGAAGGTGTATTTGTTAAAAACGGCGCAACAGGGTTGATACAATTTGCCTACGCTAATATTGGGTCTGAAGGAAAGACAATTTATTCAGATGGAATAGAACAGGAGAATCTGTATTATATAAAAGACCACCTTGGCTCAACCCGGATGACCATAGACGAAGACGGGGGGCAGGCGGAGATTATTGCATATACTGCTTATGGGATACAGAACGAGCTGGGAACAGGTCCCCAGGCTCCTACGCGAGAGAGGTTTACGAGTAAAGAGCTGGATATGGATGGTGAGGATGCGGGGAATGGTGTTACGGGGTTAGGGTTGATGTATTTTGGAGCTAGGTTTTATGACCCGGAAATTGGCATGTGGACGAGTACGGATCCCAAGGTGCAGGGGTGGAACCTATACGGATATTGTGGTGGAAATCCTGTTAACTTCATTGATCCACATGGGACGTCAAGGAAAGGATTTTGGCTTTTTAGTCTGCTAATGGGCGATATGCATACAGGCGGCCTTTTTTCTAGTTCTGCCCTTGTCACTGGCGTATTTGCTCTTTCCACAGCTGCAGCTGTGCTTCCTGTTAGTAACGCTATTTCTGATATTGGTTTAACGTTCCGTGTGTTTAATAGTGAAAGTATTGATGAAGTACCAATGTTATTTGTTGATTATTATATGTTCGGAGGAAATGTACATGATGCTTTCGGGCATACGACAGGTATTTTTAATTGGATGAGCCATGGAAGAATAGATTTTGACTACTACACCAAAACCGGAGTTGTTGCTTATTCCGGTGGCCTTATGGACAAGGCGTTTGAAGCCACAGGCACATGGGGCGCTGAATATTTTGGTAGAGCAATTTTTGTTTATAGCGGAGCACCTGATTATAAGAGAGTTGTTGCTCATGAGATGAGGCATGTGTGACAAATGGAGGACAGAGGAAGGTTTGTATATTTTGCGGAGTATCTGGATGAGAATGGGGGTAAGTTCGGAATAACGCCGGATTATTATTCAAATGAATTTGAGCTCGAAGCGGAATTTTATGATTGGGCTTATGAGTATGGATATCTTGACATATATGGTCACGGTGAAATTACCGATGAAATGATAAGTGAATTTCGGAGAATTTCTGGTTTGTCTGATGATTGGTATCCTAATAAGTCTTGGCAATAGAATGAACAGCGGAAGATATTAGAATACTATGAAGAATTTTAAAAATAATGGATTAATTTTTATTGTTATTTCTTTTTTTTGGGGTTGCCCGGTTGAAGATAAGGATACAGAATTCTGGATATTTCTATCAACCAACAGTAAAAATATTCATTGCTCTTTATTATCACCAAGTGTAAATGTTGATGATGAACAAGTTGTTTTAAATAAAAGAAACGAGATTGAAACAATACATATATATCCCGATGGGGATACTCTTTATACTCAAGATTATTTCAATGAAGATTTAAAAGAATTTTCTGGAGTATATGTCAATATAAGTATTTTATGGAAAAAAAGTACCACCGATTCAGTTATTCTCCCTATTGATACAATAATGATAATATCAGAAAAAAAGAAAGGAATATTTGCTCACATTGGGAAAAAATACCCATATACATATGAACGTGTTTACAAAAAAGTATCAATGGAATCTTTTGGAGGTTCTCAAGACGACACCTTATTTGTTGAGTCGACGGGGTTATAATAAGGATATTAAAAATGTTAATTCATTTAAGGATCTTTCCGTTTCTTACAATTTCAGTTCCAGAATAATTTCAATTAATTATACGTTACAATCTCCGGGTAATGTTAAATTAGACATTTTTAATCTCAAAGGCACTATAATAAAAACCATTTCAGACGAGTATATGTCGTTCGGTGAACATACGTTGCAGGTAAATATGCTTGGTAATGGCAATAGAATACTTGGAGAAGGAGTTTATTTTATCCGTTTAAAAACAGATAAAAAAACAGTAGTTAAGAAGGTTACCTTTATTCGGTAATTGAGAAAAATACGAGTGTTATAGTATAAGTTGAAAGAATTTATTTATGCGTTTTATAAAAAAATGTCTTAAAATGAAAGTGTCGATAGTGTTATTCGTTTTTGCACTCTTTGCACTTTCCTTATCGACATCTGCTAAAAACCTCCGCATCCGCAAAGAGGCGCCTAATACGAATATCTCTGTCGAAATAACCGAGGCAGGGGATGTGGTAACAGATCTTTCCATAGACCCGAACAAAGGGCCAATGGGTTCGTCTTCCGGGGATTTGGTTATTACTAAAACAGAAGGTGGACAAGAAGGTATCAAGATTAAAATAACGAATACAAATCTCTATATTAAGAATGATGTTCGTAATGGTAACCGCTCGCCTGCTTTAACTGGGGATTTTTCAATATACAGCGAAGCACAACCAAAAGTAGTTCCCCAGGCTATTATAGGCGGAAATAATGAAAATATTGAGGGCGATTTAATGGTGTACGGTTCTGTAGAACCGAAACCGCCGGAAGTATATAAGAGGACGGAGACAATGAATATACCTATCCAGGGACGGACTATTTGTAAAATCTTAATATAAAACTCGAATTGTCAGGCACACTTAGTGAGACCGAACGTGTCGAGACAGAAGATTCGTATAAAGGCTGGCCTGCGGTTATAGGCGGTTTTTTTTAGCAGCTTCGATAAAAGTAGAAGGCCGTATTCAGCTACTAAAAAATATCAAATGAGGTGCGCGACGGAAATTTTAAAAAAATCTGCTACTTGTTTTGCAAACAGCTTGCTGATTGTCCGCCGGTTGTGCTCGATGTCGCAGATATAGGCACGGGAAACGCCAAGTTTTTCGGCAAGTTCGGTCTGTGTAAGTCCGGCATTTTCGCGATAGGTGCGGATATAATAAGCTGGAGAGACATGTTTTTTAAAAGACTTATACTCTTCAGAATCAAAAACGTTTTCGATTTCTTTGTCGTCTTTATCAGCCGTCACCGTGAGTTTTTTACCGAATTCATTGCGTAAAACGCGCAAGATCGACGAAGGAATAAAACCCTTGATACGCAGATTAGTACGGGGCGTTTTCACGACTGCCAACATAATATACCTCGATTGTTATAGTTCTTTTTTCGTTCGTCCAACAAGCTACCCATGAATATGCAAGGTGGCAGTGATACTCATTCTGGCCGAGTTTGCTGTAATTTTGCCAGTTTGCTGCCACCGGCCCTTGTTCTGCGAGTTGTTCCGCCAGTATGAAAAACTTGTCCCAGATGTTCTGGGGGATTTTCCCCAGGCTCTTGCGGACTTTTTTAGTAAAAACCACTGCGTATTTATGGCTGCTGTTCATTACCTATAATGTACCATATTTTATGGTACAATGCAAGTGTTTTTTTCGGGAGCCCCGAGATCGGAACAGATGGGTAGGACTGCGACAACAGGGACGTTGGCGTTGGACGGGTTGGGCGGGGATCTTGGCTTCGCAGGCGGCGGGAAGGATGCTTTGTTTTAGCAGTCGTAGTAAGAGACGGTGGCAAACTATCTAAATAACGATCTCTCTGTCCCCAACAATTTTTCTTCTTTGATTAATTATTATACACACTGCCGCAGGGCTCAGGCCAAGGCACTCCACAACAAACTGTACCGGCATTTTGAATTATCGTATATACGTATACGGGGATTAAAATGGCGCTTAAGTATATATTTAGCCACCGTCCCGTATTCGAATTGCGGGTTACAGTCCTGATTATGGAGGTTGTGGCTGGTAGGTTCGCTGTCGGATGTGGAGGTTTTGCTCATTTCAACGTACAAGCGTATCTCCGGGGCGAAATATGTTTGACTTTTACTTATGAAAAAGTATAATTTTATTTACATGCTGATATGAATATCGTATATGCTGTCCGGTAGGGATAAACACTCAGGAGTCATGTATATGAAAATCATCGAATATCACACATGCATTATCATAGGGTTAGCAATAATCCTTTTCACCTGTACCAGGGACCCAATCTTTAATCCTTCGGACGCGCCCAGTGTGGTGTGCTACGCTTTTCTCTCCGACACCCTGCTATCAACTATAACCATTACAGACAGTTCAAGGCTTTCAACTTCAGACACAATTCACACCGCCGATTCCGTTGTATGTATTGCCTTTATTGTTCCACCGGACGGGAATATCAAATCCGCGAGATGGGATTTCGGCGACGGATCGAGTTCTGATACAAAGATCCTGTGGCACAAATACACGAAAGGCGGTGTTTATTTCGCTGTTTTTACTATTGAAGATAATGCGGGGTTTTTTATTCGGGATACGGTGGTGGTGCATGTGAATACGCCGCCGGATACGGTGCTGCTTCTGATGCCTGAAAACGGCCAGTCCTACATCGACCCGAACAACGACACGCGTATGTTGAGATGGTCCTGCAAAGACGCAGACGGCGATACGCTGTTCTGCGACCTCTTTTTTGACACAACCAAGAAATTTCAAACGCCTATACTACAAACAAAAGACACTGCCGTCAATATTGTGGAATTTAAAAAGCTTATTAAACTGACAACGTATTACTGGATGGTAAAGGGTATAGACAGATACGGAGATACCGCATTGAGCGATACGTTCTGGTTCAGGACAAAAGACCCGGATATCGCAATTGGATCAATCGATGGCTATGCCCTTTTTCAGGGTTGGATAGATCACCGGGGAATAAAAATAAGCATAATAGATACTACAAACTTAGTGAACCCTCAATACACTTCTACAGATCACTCCGGATATTTTTATAAAGGAGACCTTCTGCCAAGACCCTATAAAATACTTGCAAATGACACAATAAAACAGGTGTTTATCGGTGACACCGGTTATGCAAGGGTCATGGTAGGAACAACCGTTAGTATCGATACAATGGTATTGAAAGATATACTCAAACCGGTGATAGCAAACAACAACCCGACTGATACACAATCAATCCGGCGGCCCCAGATTTCAGCCTCTTTTTCCGACATTACCTCCGGCATTCTTAGCTATTCAGCATGTATAGAGTTAAATGACTCGAATTATACAAACGAGGCGGTTGTCACAAACGCCGGTATAACCTGGACTCCCGGTTTTCGTCTTTGCGATGGGATGCACAGGGTAAAAGTCACGGTTTCCGACTCTGCGGGAAACGAGGCTGTTCCGAAAGCGTGGAATTTTAACGTGGACGCAATGAAGCTGTATGTATATGGGGATACGACAGTCAGTATAAACGACGCGGTGAACCTGTCCGGCAAGGTCATGGATGTGTATTCAAGGGTGGTAATGTATAAGTGGGATTTTGCCGGCAACGGGTTATGGACAGATAGTATTGCCACGACCGATACAATGATTACAAAAAAGAATTCGTATAGTACTGATGCCATATATAAGGCGATACTCTATGTGCGGGACGACAGTGGTATGGTAAAATTTGACACGGCGATGATTACCGTTTTACGCGATGCGCCGGTTGTAAATCTCGGGAAAGATACGACCGTTTCCATTAATGATACAATAAGAATAAAAGGAACCGTGACCCAGCAGTTCGGCACGGTTTTGTTATGGTGGAATATCAATAACAGCGGGTTTATACCGGCTGCGAAACCGGATACGGTTGTTGCAGCCCCGGCAGTGGAGAACCCTTTGTACCAGTGCATTCATAAAGCGCAGGATGATGACGGAAATATT